>Ga0210407_10000016_pt1 | contig 255219 bp, 214 predicted proteins | sample IncBWC27MmetaG_FD_150860 | JGI IMG/M metagenome (GOLD analysis project Ga0210407, IMG submission 150860) | Forest soil microbial communities from Barre Woods Harvard Forest LTER site, Petersham, Massachusetts, United States - Inc-BW-C-27-M | ecosystem: Environmental > Terrestrial > Soil >... | reverse complement strand
AGATAAGATGTGGTACAAATTGGTAGAAAGTGGCAATGGTGTAGAGCCCTGGGAGCTAGGGAGCTGAAATCGAGGAGCCGGTGGAAATCCGACCCAGCAGCACGACAAACAGCCCGAATCGCCCGACTCTAACGATATTTTGCGCCGCTTTTACCTCCTTCGTTGATGTGAGAACGCACAACCAGCGCCATGTTTCGCGGCAATCATCCAACCCGGGTCGACGAGAAAGGCCGTCTCAAGATTCCGGCCGAGTTCAAGCGGGTGATCGACGAGAAATATGGGCAGCAATTCTACATCACAAGTCTCGATGGGAGGGTTGCTCAAGTGTATCCCTTCGAGGAGTGGGAACGGATCGAGCAGAAGCTGGCTGCGCTCTCCAATTTCAATCCCACGAAGAAGAAGTTTTTGGATCGGACGAATTACTACGGGCAGCAGGTCGAGATGGATGGGCAAGGCCGCTTGTTGCTGCCCCAGTTGTTGCGGGAATCAGGACAAATCAAGGGCGAGGTAGCGGTTCTGGGGAATTTGACGTTTCTCGTTGTCAGGAACCTGGAACTGTTCAAACGGGAGATCGAAGAAGAAAAGTTTACGCCTGAGGATGAGAAGACGCTCGACGAACTGGGCATCTAGTGGGCGAGGGATCTACAGACACCCCTCAGGGGGTTGGGCATGGTGGTGGAAGAGCGATCCATGCTCCGGTTCTTTTAAAAGAAGCGATCGACTTTTTAGCCGTGCGGCGTGGCGGGACCTATATCGACGCCACGGTGGGCCTTGGCGGGCACAGTTACGAAATCGCAAAACGCCTCGGCGCACCGGGACATTTGATTGGGCTCGATAAGGATCCGTCAGCGCTGGAAATCGCGCGTAAGAAGCTGGCACCGCAAAGCGCGGATTGGCCGGAGATCACGTTGCTGCATAGATCTTTCGCAGAGATTGCGAACGGTGAGCAAGCAGCAACGGTCGACGGGATCCTGGCCGACATCGGTGTTAGCAGCTTGCAACTGGACAATGCCGCGCGCGGATTCAGTTTTCAGGCGGAAGGACCTCTTGATATGCGGATGGACCCGCATGCAGAGCGTACCGCCGAACAAGTGGTAAACCACCTCGACGAGCGACAGCTTGCCGATGTGATTTACGAATTCGGAGAGGAAAGGAGGTCGCGGAGAATCGCCAGAGCCATTTGCCGGTCGCGGCCGATACGATCTACCGCACATCTTGCGGATGTCATATCAGCCGCGGCCCGGCCAATGAATCAGGCCGAACGTAGGATTCATCCCGCGACTAAGACTTTTCAAGCTCTTCGAATCTTCGTAAACCGCGAACTGGAAGACCTGCAGGCGCTGCTGAAAGCGGCGCCGCGGATTCTGAAGCCAGGAGGACGCGTGGTGGTGATCAGTTTTCACTCGCTGGAAGATCGCATCGTAAAAGATGCGTTTCGCGAGGGAACCAGAGAAGGCTACTTCAGTGTGCTGACCAAGAAGCCGGTTACGGCAACTGAATTGGAGAGCGATCGCAATCCGCGGGCACGCAGCGCGAAATTGCGGGCAGCGGAAAAGATCTAGGCTTCCGGCTCTCGGCGTCCGGCTTCCGGACCTGAGGTTGGCGGGAGCCGAAAGCCGGAAAGCGGAAGCCGGTTTGAACGTTTAGCTCCGGAAAACCAGCCGGAGTTCCCGGCATAGCTGTAATGGCATGCCGGGCCTTAGAGATTGAGAAAGGCGGACAAAGATCCGCTGGGGCGGGAGAAAGCTGACGGCTGAAAGCTGAAAGCTGAAAGCTGCAAGCTGCAAGCTGCTGTAACGGGTTCCGTGGTAGGAATCCAAATTTGAGGTAGCGGGAAATGTTTACGGGCACATTGATCAACGATTTGATGGCGGCGGTCGATCGGGTGGAACACAAGGCGGAGCAGCGGCGAATCACCGACGATCGGGAACTGCAGGCGATTTTCTCCATGCAGATTCCATTAACAGAGGGCCAACGGATGTTCACCGGGCAGGTTTTCATGGGGGCGGCATAACATGGCGGCAGCGGCGGCAACATTTCACGGTGCTTATCCGGAAACGGCGCGTCGTTCGATTTGGACGGGCACGCCCGAGATCTACTTCTCCAAGGCGATCGACAATTCCCGTCTGGTCAAGGTGGAAGATCCGCGGCGCAACCGCGAGATGAAGCAGTTCGGCACCGCGCTGGTGTGCCTGTTCCTGCTGGTCTTTACTTATGCCTGGCAACACTTCAAGGCGATTGAGTACGGCTACCAGATCGAATCGTCCAAACGTGAACTCAGCGAGAAGACCGAGATGAACCACGCGCTGCGCTTGGAAGACGCGTCGTTGCGCGATCCCGAACGGATCGATCTGCTGGCCCGCCGCATCGGCCTGGTCCCGCCGATACCTGGGCAGGTAATCCGCATGGATTCCGCGACGACAGACAGCCAGACTCCAGTGATGGCGAGCGCCGTTCCGGTGTTGGAGATCCCGGGGCACTAAGGATTGCGTAGGGGCGGACGCATTCGTCCGCCCGCCGAGCGAAGCTCGGCTGGGTTTCGGTGGCGGCCTGCTTGTAATTGGGCCGCCATGTTTGCCTGAAGGTGCCGGCACGGGGGCCGTGGCGGAGGAGCCTTTCGAAGGCGCAGGCGCTGCACGAGTGCAAGGGGTCCTTCGACTGCGCACGCCGATTCGCTTCGCTCACCGACATGCTCCGCTCAGGATGACAGAGCGGAGAGACTAACGACTAACGACCAGCGACTAACGACGGGTTTCGATGGCACCCAACTCCACTCCCGGCAAGAACTCCCGCCTCTACCTCCTCGGCGCCATAATGCTGCTGTGGTGCGTGGTCATCTGCGGGCGCCTCGTTTATCTCCAGATTTTCAGCTACGGCAAGTTCGTCAAGCAGGCTGGACATCAGCAGCAGCGCGCCATCCCGCTGGACGCCAAGCGCGGAGTCATCTACGACCGCTTCGGCCACGAGTTGGCTATGTCGGTGCTGGTCGATTCCGCGTTCGCCGTGCCCACCGAAGTTAAAGATCTGCCCACGGCCGTTTCTCTCATCACTCGCATTACGGGCGACGACTACAACGTTGTGCTGGCGGACTGCCGCGCTCACAAAACTTTCTGCTGGGTGGCGCGCAAGGCCAGCGACGAGACCATCGAACGCATCAATTCCCTGAAGTTGCAGGGCATTCATTTCCAGAAGGAGCCCAAACGTTTTTATCCCGCGCGCGATCTGGCGGCGCAGGTGCTCGGTTCTGTCGGCATGGAAGATTCCGGCCAGAGCGGCATCGAGCATGAGTTCAACGACGAGCTTCGCGGCCAGCCGGGAAAAATGTTTATCTCGGTCGACGCTCACCGGAAGTGGTTCGCCGACGTCGCTACGCAGCCCGATCCGGGCGACAACCTAGTCCTGACTATCGACAAGAACATTCAGTACGTCGCCGAGAAAGAACTCGATCAGGCGATTCACGACACGCAGGCGATTGCCGGCACCGTGATCGTCGAGAATCCGCACACCGGAGAAATCCTGGCGCTGGCCAACCGCCCAACCTTCAATCCGAATCAGCGCAAGCAAATCACGCCCGGCGCGCTGACTAACCGCGCGGTGAGTTATGCGTATGAGCCGGGATCGACCTTCAAACTCGTGACGATTTCAGCGGCGCTGGAAGAAAAGCTCACGAATCCCGATGAAGTTTTCGACTGCCAGATGGGATCGATCGTCTACAACGGCATGCGCATCCGCGATTCGAAGCCGCACGGCCTGCTTCCGGTGTGGGGTGTGCTGGCGGAATCGAGCGACGTGGGCTCGATCAAAATTGCGCTGCGCCTGGGCGAAGACCGTTTCTACAAATACATTCGCGCCTACGGATTCGGCCAGCAGACCGGCATCGAGTTGCCCGGCGAAACCCGCGGGATGACCAAGCCGGTGAGCCGCTGGTCGAAAGTGTCGATCGCCGCGATTTCGATGGGTCAGGAGATCGGTATTTCGCCGATCCAGCTCACCAGCCTTATCTCTACCTTTGCGAATGACGGAGTGTGGGTTGCGCCGCGCATCGTGGCCGGAACCGCGACGCCGCAGACCCCGCTGCAGACGGTTGCCTTTCATCCGGGCGCGTCGCATCGCGTGATTTCTTCGTTCACCGCCGCCGAGATGCGCGCCATGATGCAGAAAGTCGTGCTCGAAGGCACGGGCCGCAAGGCAATCCTCGAAGGCTATACATCGGCGGGGAAGACTGGTACTGGACAGAAAGTCGATCCGGCCACGGGCGCGTATTCGAAGACGAAATACATCGGTTCGTTCGCCGGATTCGCACCCTTGAACAATCCTCAGATCGTGGTCGCGGTGATTCTAGATTCGGCCGTCGGACCCCACCAGGGCGGTCAGGTTGCGGCGCCGGTGTTCAAGCGAATCTCGCAGCAAGTGCTCGAATACCTGCACGTGCCGCACGATCTGCCGCTGGCCCCGCAGCATCAGTTGCTGCTGGCGCAGTCGAAGATAAAAGATAAAGATCTGGAAGAAGGCACCCCCGATCATCCCGGCGAGCCGCTGGAAACCGCAGATGCAAGTGGCGCTCCCGCCGAACCGGCGAAGCCGCAGAGTGTGGCGCGGGCGCCCACGCCCGCGACTGCCAGAGGCGAAGGAAATGTAGTGCAAGCCGCGATGCGCGACACCATGCCGGCGGGAAGGGTTAGTCAGGAAACTCCGTCAAAATCTCCAGACTCTGACGCCCAGTCAAAACTGCCGTCCACCGGAACCGTAGTCCTCGACGTTGAGCAAGGCGGAATCGAAGTCCCGTCCTTCGTCGGCAAAACGGTGCGAGGGGCGGTCGAAGCCGCCCAGGACCTCGGCCTTCAACTTGACGCCGTAGGCAGCGGCGTCGCCCGCCAGCAATCCCCCGTGGCTGGAACCCACGTCGCCGCAGGCGCCCGGGTGACGGTGCAATTCGGGCGGTAACGTCAAAATCCCAACCACAGAGGACACGGAGCAAGTCTAATGAATTCCCCTGTGTCCTCTGTGTCCCCTGTGGTAAAGATTTTTCCCCGCGTTTGACCCGCCGAAAAACCGCGTGATACGGTAAGTGGTTACACTCACTCCAGCGGCTCTGCCGTTGAACAGAGGTCTCTTTTTGTCACTGGTTGAGGCGACGCCCGCCGGCACGACGACCGCCGTCCGCAAAACTGCGCTGAACGCCGTCCATCGCCAGATGGGCGCGAAGATGGTGGAGTTCAACGGCTGGGAGATGCCCGTGGAGTATCCCGCCGCGATCGGCTGCGGAATTATCAACGAGCACATGGCGGTGCGCACCGGCGTAGGTATTTTTGACGTTAGCCATATGGGCGACATTCGCCTAGCGGGACCGCAGGCGTTGGCCGCGGTGCAGCACATTTCCATGAACGACGCGTCGCGGCTGGCTGTCGGCCAGGCGCAATATTCCGCGCTGCTCTATCCCGAAGGGACGTTCGTCGATGACGTGATCGTCCATCGCCTTGCCGAGGACGAATACCTCTTGGTCATCAACGCCGGCACGCGCGAAAAAGATTTCAGCTGGGTGCGCGACAATACTCGCCAGTTCGATTGTGCCGTCGAAAATCTGTCGGACGACTTCACGCAGATCGCCATCCAGGGCCCGAAGGGCGTGCATCTGCTGCAGAAACTCACTCACGCTGACTTGAGCGCGGTGAAATTCTACTGGGTCACGCGCGGTAATGTGTGCGGCCTCCCCGACATTCTTATGGGCCGCACGGGTTACACCGCCGAAGACGGCTTTGAAATCTACATCCCCGCCGACGAGGCGACCAGCGCCCGCGTTTGGTACGAGATTCTCGCCGCCGGCAAGGAGTTCGGCGTCGTCCCCTGCGGCCTGGGCGCGCGCAACACTCTGCGCCTCGAAGGCAAACTCCCGCTCTACGGCCATGAAATTTCCGATACGATCAATGTCTGGGAAGCCGGGCTCGACCGCTTCTGCAAGATGGAAAAGCCGCAGTTTGTCGGACGAGTTGCACTTGAGAAGGCGAAGGAGGCCGGCGTAGAGCGATCCTTGGTGGGCCTGGAGATGACAGAGCGCGGCATCGCCCGCGATGGCTACAAAGTACTCGACGACCGCGGCCGCGAGATCGGATACGTGACCAGCGGATCGCCAGCGCCGTTTTTGAAGAAAAATATCGCGCTGGCATACGTGCCGCTGGAGTTGTCGGCCATCGGAACCGCTGTAAGAGTAGAGATCAGAGGCCAAGGCGTGGGTGCCGTAGTAGTGCCGACACCTTTTTATAGACGGCCGAAGAAGTGATCGAATTCGTAGCGCCGCCGTCCCGGCGCTACCAAAATTAGCTAGCAGCTAGGAGCTAGAAGCTTTTATGCCCTACCCCACAGATCGCAAATACACCAAAGAGCACGAGTGGATTCAGGTGAACGGCAACTCCGCCGCGGTCGGCATCACCGACTACGCGCAACAGTCGCTGGGCGACATCGTGTTCGTCGAAACTCCCAAGGTCGGTGCCGAACTCACCGCCGGCAAAACTTTCGGCACGGTCGAGTCGGTGAAAGCCGTGTCGGACCTATTTGCTCCGGCGTCGGGCACTGTGACCGAAGTCAACGCCGACCTCGCCACCTCCCCCGAGAAGGTGAACACCGATCCGCATGGCTCCTGGATGATGAAGCTCACCCTGAAGAATCCCGGCGAACTAGACGCCCTGCTCTCGGCTGCCGACTACGAGAAGTTTGTGGCCGAGGAGGCGGGACACTGATATTCCTTCGTGTACCTTCGTGTCTTTCATGGTTTAAGCTTTGAATGCATCCGAGTCCTACTCGACGAGTTTTGCCCTTGATTCAAACGAAGCCCGAGCCGCCTCAATCCAAATGACCTTGAGGCACATCTAAAGAACTTCTTATGCGCTATTTACCTAAATCTCCCGCCGACCGCGAAGCGATGCTGAAGGCCATCGGCCTGCGCTCGGTCGACGAACTGTTCGCGCCGATTCCCGCCGAATACCGCCTGACTCGTGACTTGAACATCCCGCGCCAGATGGCGGAGTCGGAAATCGTCGACTTCTTCCGCCAGCGTTCGCGCGAAAACGGCGACGGCTATACCAGCTTTCTGGGTGCGGGCGCGTACTTCCATTACCGCCCGGTCATTATTGATTCACTGATTTCGCGCGGCGAATTTCTCACCGCCTACACGCCCTATCAAGCGGAAATTTCCCAGGGCACCCTGCAGTCGATTTTCGAATTTCAAACCATGATTTGCGAACTTACCGGGATGGACGTGGCCAACGCGTCGATGTACGACGGTTCCACCGCGGCAGCCGAAGGCGTGATGATGGCGGTCCGCCTGAGTGGCCGCCGGTCGGTCGTAGTCGCGCGAAGTCTGCATCCGGAGTATCGCGAGGTCCTGGCCACCTACGCCACGCATCAGGGCATGCCGCTATCGGTCGCCGGTTTCAACGACGACGGCCGCCTGAATCTGAAGGAACTCGAGAAGTCGATTACGCCAGAGACCGCGTGCGTGCTGATCCAGTCGCCGAATTTCTTCGGCACCATTGAAGACGTCGCTGCGATTGCCGGCATCGCGCACAAGCATGGCGCGATGCTTGTGGTCTCGATTGCCGAAGCGGTCTCGCTCGGAATCGTGGAGCCTCCGCGTGAGGCCGACGTCATCGCCATGGAAGCGCAGTCGTTCGGCGTACCCCTCGGATTCGGCGGTCCGTATTGCGGCGTCATCGCCACGCGCGAGAAATATGTTCGCCAAATGCCGGGCCGCCTCGTCGGTCAGACCGTCGACAAGCAGGGCAAGCGTGGATTCGTGCTGACCCTCGCGACTCGCGAACAACACATCCGCCGCGAGAAGGCGACCTCAAACATCTGCACCAACCAGGCGTTGGTCGCGCTCATGGTCAACATCTTCATGACCGTGTACGGCAAGGTCGGCCTGAAGGAATTAGCCAAACAGAATCTGGCGAAGACCGCTTATGCAGCTGGCCAGTTCGTCAAGCACGGCAAGATCCTGTTCGGTAACTCGCCGCGCTTCAACGAATTCGTAGTGCAGACCAGCGAAGATCCCCACGCCATCAACAACCGATTGTTGGGACACAAAATGGTCGGAGGCTTGCCGCTGAAGAAGTTCTATCCCGAACTCGGAAACGCCGCATTGTGGTGCTGTACCGAGCTCACCACCCGCAGCGCAATCGATACTGCCGCGGGCTTGATCGCCGAGAGCGAGCGCTCCGTGCGGTCTTCCAAGGAAGAAGATGTCGAAGAGGTGGCGCGATGAGCGCCCTTCTGTTTCCCAGCGATCCACGCTGTCCGCAGTGTAAGGATGACGGCAAATGTGTCGAATGCGACGGAACGGGTGTCAATACACATATCAATGAAGACGATCCGAAGTGTTCGAATTGTGTCGGAACGGGCAAGTGCCCAACCTGTAAGGGAGACGGACGAGCCTTTACGCCTCCGTCGCAGGTTTCGAATTTAGGACTCAATAAGTTATGAAGCACATGACGCGCAAAGCGACACGCCACGTTAACCAGAACGAAGGTCTGATCTTCGAGAAGTCGTCGACAGGCAAGGCCGCGTGGAAGTTGCCGCCGCTCGACGTGCCGGAAGTGGACACCGCAGCGCTTCTCGGCGCGTCCGAAAGAAAAGATCTCGGCAACATGCCCGAGGTGAGCGAGATCGAGATCATCCGCCATTTCACGCGCCTCTCGACCTGGAACTACGCCATCGACCTTGGCATGTATCCACTGGGCTCGTGCACCATGAAGTACAACCCGCGCGTGAACGAGGCGGTGGCGCGGGTCGAGGGCATCGCGAATGGACATCCCTACCAGCCCAAAAAAATTTCCCAGGGCGCGTTGTACATCATCAAAACGCTGAGCGAGCAACTCATCGAAATCACCGGCATGGACGCGATCACGTTGCAACCCGCCGCCGGCGCGCACGGCGAGATGACCGGCCTGCTCATGGTTCGCGCCTATCACCAGTCCAAAGGAAACGCGCGCAAGAAAATTCTGATTCCCGACTCCGCGCACGGAACCAATCCGGCCACCGCCGCGATGGTGAACTATGCGGTCGAAAATCTGAAGTCGGACTCGCGCGGCATGGTCGACACCGCAGCGCTCGCGGCGCAAATGAACGAAGACGTCGCCGCGCTCATGCTCACGAATCCAAACACGCTCGGCGTGTTTGAGCAGGACATCCACAAGATCGCCGACATCCTCCACGCCAAGGGCGGCCTGCTCTACATGGACGGTGCCAACATGAATGCGCTTGTAGGCAAAGTCCGCCCCGGCGATTTCGGCGTCGACGTCATGCACCTCAACTTGCACAAGACGTTCTCGACCCCGCACGGCGGAGGCGGTCCGGGCTCAGGCCCGGTGGCCATCAAAAAAGCTCTCGAACCTTTTCTTCCGACTCCGGTCCTGACCACGAAATCGGACAGTACTCTCGCTTTCGACTACAACCGCCCGCAGTCCGTGGGACGCGTGCGTGCCTTCTACGGCAACTTCGGAATGTTTGTGCGCGCCCTCGCCTATATTCAAGCCAACGGCCCCGACGGCCTCCGCCAGACCACCGAAGATGCCGTGCTCAACGCCAACTACATCCGCAAAGGCTTGGAAGGCGCGTACGATTTGCCCTATTCCACGCCGACCATGCACGAGGTCGTCTTCAGCGACAAACTGCAGCTGAAGAAAGGCGTCCGTACCATGGACATCGCCAAGCGTCTGATCGATTACGGATTCCATCCTTATACGACTGCGTTTCCGCTGATCGTGCCCGGTGCGCTCATGATCGAGCCCACCGAGAGCGAATCGAAAGAAGAGATGGACCTGTTCATCGAGGCGATGAAGTCGATCGCCGAAGAAGTGGAAGAAGATCCGCAAACCGTGCTCGACGCCCCGCATTCGACGCGCGTTTCGCGACTGGATGAGACGGCCGCGGCTAGGAAGCCAGTGCTTCGCTGGAAGCCGGCGAGTTGAATTGATGATTGCTGATTGAAACTCAACGAGTCGCCGATCATCAGGTCAATCAACCATCATCAATCAACCATCATCAATTGCTCCCACCCCGTGCCTTCAATGTTTCCTCCCCTGTGTTCCTCCATGCCCTCTGTGGTTAAAATCACTTATTGCCTTCCACAAACAAAACTCCGCCCGCGAGAGAATCGCCAGGGACATTCCTGTCAGCCGAGAAGCGCAACCCCATCGTGTGCCTGCTGCTCGCGGCGGTTACGCTCGCGCTCTATAACCCGGTCAATCGCCATCCCTTCGTAAACTATGACGACGACCGTTACGTCACCGAGAACCCGCACATTCGCCAGGGCCTGACGGCGGAGACCTTCACCTGGTCGCTGACATCAACCGAACAAGCCAACTGGCATCCGCTCACCTGGATGTCGCACGCGCTCGATGTTTCGCTCTATCGCCTGAATCCCGTCGGCCACCATTTCACCAGCATCCTGTTGCATGCCGTGAATGTGGTCCTGCTTTTTCTGCTCTTGATGTGGGCCACCAAGCGCCTTGGACCGAGCCTCTTCGTGGCTGCGCTGTTCGCTCTTCATCCCATCAACGTGGAATCGGTTGCCTGGGTCGCAGAACGAAAAAATGTCCTCTGCACAATGTTCTTCTTCCTTACCCTCTGGACATACGGATGGTATGCGCGAAAGCCGCACTGGAAGCGGTATTTGGCGGTCGCGGCTCTGTTCGCCGCCGGACTCGCCTCCAAGCCCATGGTCATCACGCTCCCGTTCGTCCTGCTGCTGCTTGACTATTGGCCGCTGTGCCGAGTCCGCGGTGCGAACAACGAAACGACCATGGCAGCGAATGCTGGGAATCCAACGTTCCCCTGGTCGCGACTCGCACTTGAAAAATTGCCGCTGCTCGCGCTCTCCGCGGCCAGCGCCGTGATCACCATGCAGGCGCAACAGGCCGGCGGCGCCGTGCGCACGACCGTTGAATACTCTTTCGGAGCGCGCATCGCCAACGCAATCTACGCCTACGCTCTGTATCTGTGGAAGATGGTATGGCCCGCGCACCTGGCGCCTTTATATCCCCATCCCGGCGATTCGCTCGCAGCCTGGCAAGTGATCGTCGCCGCTCTGGTTCTGCTTGCTATCACTATGGCCGCATGGCGATTCCGTTCGCGCCGTTATCTGCTCGTAGGCTGGTTGTGGTTTCTGGGAACGCTGGTTCCGGTAATCGGCCTGGTACAGGTCGGAGAAGCCGCCATGGCCGATCGTTACGCTTACATCCCGCTGATCGGAATTTTCGTGATGGTCGCCTTCGGCGTCGCCGACTGGGCCCAAGAGCATGAATTCGGCCTCTGGCCCGCGCTTCCATCGGCCGCGCTTCTCGTTGCCCTCGCGTTCACCACGCATCGCCAGATCGGATATTGGCAGAGCAACGAAGCTCTGTGGTCGCACGCGCTCGCGGTCACAACAAATAATTTCGTGGCCGAGGACAATCTGGGCGGCGCCCTGACGCTCGAAGGCAAAGAGGAAGAGGCCCATCCTCACTTCGAAGCCGCGGCACGCATCAATCCCCGAGATCCCTTGAGCCGCGGAAATCTCGGAACCTACTTTCAAACTCACAACCAGATGCACGAGGCCGTGGCGCAGTATGAGGCCGCGATTCAACTCACTTCCGAGCCAGCGCTCTTGGCCCAAACCTATGCCAACCTGGGCGCTGCCTACCGCGCGCTGGGGGATGACGACGCGTCGCACAAGGATTTCGACCAGTCGCTGCGCTTCAATCCCAGCCAGTACAACGCCTGGCTCGGCCTCGGCCTGCTGGCGCGGAAGCAGGGAAAACTCGAAGAGGGGATCAGCGATCTCTCCCGCTCCGTGGAACTGCAGCCCACAGCGCAAGCGTATTACGAACTCGGCCGCACCTTGGCGCAGGCCGGGCATATCCTCGAGGCGCTCAATGCCTACCAACAGGCCCTGAAGATCTCTCCCGAGTTTGTTGAAGCGCAGCAAGCCGCCGCGGCGCTCAGTCAACCGAAAAAATAAAACTGCACGAGCCTCGCTCGCGCAAGGTCGTGCAGTCTCTCCCCAGGCCGATTCCGCGGATTATTTCGCGCCGATGTCCACCGACGCGCGCGTCGTCTCCCAGTCAATCTGCAAGGTGCAGCCGCCGCCCGACTTGGCATAGTCGATGGTGAAGTTTTCCAGCGGAGAAGGCAGCTTCGACACTTTCATGTCTACCCGCACCAGTTCGTCGCTCTCATACTTGTACGGAATCCCCCATTCGCCCGTCTTCTTGTTGACGATCAGCGTCCACTTGTCGGCCGTTGGGACGGTGAAAATTGTATAGCTCCCGGCAGGCACGGTCTTGCCACCCACATTCACGTCGGCGCTGGTGACAAACGTTGTCGCCGAGTTGGCGCCGGTGCGCCAGACCTCGCCGAAGGGCACGAGCCCAGGGTAAATCTTGCGACCCTTCATGCGCGGGCTGGAGTAGTCGGTCTTGATGGTCTTGCCGCCTCCCAGATCGCACGAAGCCGAAGCCGGAGGACTAGCCTGCGCCGTGGCGAACACGGTCAGGGTCAGAATTGCCAACGCGAGAAGGGCGATTCGTTTTTGCATTGATCTCTCCTTTTGGAATAGTGAAGTTTCGAATCTCGAATGCCAAGGGTTTTGACGTGTGAGCAAAGAATAGGTCAGCAGTCACGCGATTATGCGCCATGCCCGCATGCAGTTACAATCGTCCCATGCCGGTATTCGAAGAGAAGCAGGAAGAACTGGAACACTACGAGACCATGATGGGCGTGCCCCGCGGACGCCTCGCCGTCACCATGGACACCATTACCGACGCCATGGCACTGGTCGGCCAGCACGGCGTCTATTGCCAGAGCCAGCGCTGGCCGGGCAAGCCGGTCATGGATATTCAAATCATTATGAAGAGTCTGACCGACGCGAAAGAACTGATCCAGAGCGTGATGGAAGAACTGAAAAAGCCAGCGTGACCTCTGTGTTCCTCAGTGCCCTCTGTGGTTAAAAGTCGTTAGGGCTTCACCGCAACCATCACCACGCCATGCGACGCCACGTTCGCGGAAAACTTCCCCGTAAACTTTCCCAGCTCCTTGTGCAGCCACAAGTCCCGCACAGAAGCGCTCACTCCTCCGGGATAGCCAAGGTCCTCCCAGTTGGCCGAAATCTGCTGCTCGCTTCCGCCGCGATTCAACAGGATCACTACGCGGCTCCCATCCTTTAACTGCTTTACCCAAACTTCTAGGTCGCCGTTCTTTGCCACACGCTCGCCCTCGCGCCCCAGCGCATCCTGATCCACCGCGATTACTTCCTTATTCGTCAGAATGTCGTGAATCTCCGGTCGCATGTTCCGCAAATCATTTCCCGCGATCAACGGCGCGGCCAGCAGCGCCCACAGACTGAAGTGAGAGCGATATTCTACGTCCGTCATGCCACCATTGCCGACTTCGAGCATGTCGGGATCGTTCCAGTGTCCCGGTCCGGCATACGATTGCAATCCAACCTGCTGATCGATAATCGAGAGCACACCATTCGAACAACACGAACCGTCCGGCCATTTTTGCTGGCCTCCTCCCCAGCGATCCTGAATATCACCAGTGCTTCGCCACAAGTTCCCGCCGACGTCCTTGCCCCATAACCAGGGCTGGGCCTTGCCCCACTCACAAATGCTCAACACGATAGGCCGGCCGGAAGCGTCGAGAGCCGCGCGGATGTTGGCGTAGGACGCCTTGGCATCCTGCGAAGTCGTGTTGCACCAGTCATACTTCAAGTAGTCGACGCCCCAAGCGGCGTACTGCACCGCGTCCTGATACTCATGCCCCAGGCCCCCAGGCCGCCCCGCACAAGTCTTCGATCCCGCGTCGGAATAAACTCCGAACTTCAGCCCCAGAGAATGAATGTAGTCGCCCACAGCCTTCATGCCATGCGGGAAGCGCTGCGGATCGGGAACAATATTCGCGTTGGCGTCGCGGCTCACCTGCCAGCAGTCATCAATGTTCACGTACTTGTAGCCCGCGTCTTTCAAGCCCGACTTCACCACGGCGTCGGCCATGCTCTTGATCATGTCCTCGCTGACGTTGCAGCCAAACTTATTCCACGAGTTCCACCCCATGGGCGGCGTGAGCGCCAGATTCGCCGAAGGCGCAGTTTTTTCCTGCGCGATCAGGCCAGGGACGATAAGCGAAATGCAAAACAGCGCAATCAGAGAGGCTCTCGTTTTCATGCAGACGTTTTTAACAGAAGTACGCGGGGATTGGTAGAAGGGTCGGCGATTTTGGGTGGCGCAGCGCTCTAAGCGCAGCGACAAAGCTCGTTTCTTTGCCCTTGGGCTTTAGCCCCCAGGGTGATCCGATTTACAATGCCTGCTTGTCCATATCCCCAACCACTCGCCGGAGCATTTTTCATGCGCAAGCTTCACGGATTGCTTCTGACCGTAGCGATCATTCTTACTCTCGGCAGCCTAGCCTGGGCTCAGAACGCCAGTTTCCCCGCCGCAATCTTCGACAGTCACTCGGATGTTGGCACAGTCCTGCACCCAGGTTCCGTTGTCTACGATGCCGTGAAGAAAACCTATACCATCACCGGCAGCGGCGAGAACATGTGGTTGGCTGCGGACGCGTTTCAGTTCGCGTGGAAGAAACTCTCCGGCGATGTGACCCTGACCGCCGACGTTTCCTTTCTGAACAAGACTGGAAACGAGCACAAAAAAGCCGTGCTGATGCTCCGGCAGAGCCTCGACGCCGACTCCGTTTATGCTGACGTGGCCCTGCACGCCAGCGGTCTGACCTCGCTGCAATTCCGCGACGAGAAGGGCGCGATCACGCGCGAGATTCAATCGAACCTTTCCGCCCCGAAACGCCTGCGCATAGCCCGGCGCGGAGATTACATTTATATGTCGCTGGCTGAGGAAGGCGAACCCAAAGTGGCGGGCGGATGGTTCCGCATCCCACTGCAAGGCGCGTTCTATGTCGGACTCGGCGTGTGTTCCCACGACAAAGATGTCGTAGAGACTGCAGTCTTTTCCAACGTCGAGCTAAGCCAGCCTGCTCACGCCGAGGCCGGCAAGCCAGTTCTCTACAGCACGCTCGAAACCGTCACCATCGATTCCGCCGACCGCCGCGTAAAGTATCTCGCAGAAGGACGCTTCGAAGCGCCCAACTGGACGCGCGACGGCCGCCTGTTCCTCTTCAATCGCGATGGCCACATCGAGCGTCTTGCAGTTGGCAGCGACAAACCGCTCACGATCGACACTGGACTCGCCACTCGATGCAACAACGATCACGGCATCTCGCCCGATGCCACGCAACTCGCCCTTAGCGATAATTCCCAGGACGATCACAACTCACTGGTATACATCGTCCCCATCGCAGGCGGCGCGCCACGGCGGATCACCCAGAAATCTCCATCGTACTGGCATGGCTGGTCGCCCGACGGCAAGACACTGGCCTTTGTCGGACAGCGCAACGGCGACTTCGATATTTATACGATCCCGGTTGCTGGCGGCGAAGAAACGCGTCTGACCACCGCCAAGGGCCTCGACGACGGCCCGGAATATTCACCGGACGGCAAATACATTTACTTCAACTCCGAGCGCACCGGCCACATGCAGATCTGGCGCATGAAGCCTGACGGCAGTAACCAGGAGCAGGTCTTTTCCGACGATCTCAACAACTGGTTCCCCCACATTTCGCCCGACGGAAAATGGATGGTCTTCCTCACCTACGGTGCAGATGTGACCGGACATCCCGAAAACAAAGACGTGATGCTGCGCCTGATGTCGCTCGGCGATTCGAATGTTGCGGAAAAGAAAATCACAGTGCTGGCGAAATTATTCGGTGGACAGGGAACGATCAATGTCCCCTCGTGGTCTCCGGACAGCAAGCAGGTGGCGTTCGTGAGCTATCTGCTGGTGCCGGAGGAGAAGATGATTAAATAGCCGGCATTATTCAGGGCCGCGGCCGGATTCTAGCGAGCCAGTTGTTCGTCGAAGAACTTCGCCATCAACTCCAGCGCTTCTCTGGTTTCCGGCAGTTGGAAGTGATACCAGAAAGCGTGCGGCAGGGCCTCAAACACGACCAACCGCGCGTCATTCCCGGCGCCAAGCAGTGTGCGATGAAATGTCGCGGTATCACTCAACAGCAAGTCGCGCGTGCTCGTGACCAGCAGGCTGGCAGGCATGCCGTGCAGGTCGGCGAAGATCGGCGACAGGACAGGATCTTTGCGATCGGCTTTACCGACATACTCATCGTTGGGCAAATGATTGGGATCGACGGGTTCCATTTTCCCGGGAAGGCCATTCAGCGTAAACAGTTGCCGGGCATCGCCGACGCGGCTGAAGTCGGCAAGCCCGGAAAAAATTCCGAGCGCGGCGGGCAGCGGCAACCCGAGTTGCTTCAGTCGCACGGCCACTTCGGCGGTCAGGATCGCGCCCGCCGAAGTCCCGAAAATTCCAATGCTGTGCGACGAGTAGGTTTTCAACAATTCCTTGTAAACCGCAACCACATCGTCGACTGCGGCGGGGAATGGATTCTCCGGTGCGAGCCGATAGTAGACCGAAACAACTTTGATCTTCGCCAGGTTCGCGATGGGAACACCCTCGATCAGCGAGCCTGAATCAGAATTAAATCCGCCGCCATGAAGATTGATGAGCACCCGCTTGTTGCCCGAAGTTGACAGTGGAGTAATGATGTCGGTGCGCACGCCGGCCGTTGTGGTTTCCTCGATATTCACCGGGTAAAACCGGCGTGCCTCGGCGGAATCCATCTTGCGCCATTCGTCGGTGCGCGCTCGGCGCTCGGCCAGCGTTTCCGGCGGACCCACTTTCTGCTGCGCCAGCGACTCCAGCCACTTCTGCGCTTCCAGGCTGATGGTCGTTGGCATCGGAACGACGCGGGTGAGGTGCCCGGTGCCGTCGGCGTCGAACGTGGCCGAATCCTGCGACGCGGCGGGAGTAGATTGAGCCGCCAAAGTAGAAACCATCGCAAGCGCGGCGATGAGGTGCAGGCCTGTGATTTTCATCGTGACATTTGTATCAGAGGGACGAGCAAGAACAAAGCTAACCACAGAGGGACACGCGGGAACGCGGAGGCTCTGCGTCCTCTGTGGTTGAGCTCTTAGGCTCGGTTTCTACGCCAGCGTGTACTTCCCGCGCTCGATCAATTTCAGCGCGATCTGCTGCCGCAGTTCGATCGTATTGAACGGTTCGTACTTCGCCAGTCGCCGCAGGATCGCAAGCTGCGTCCGCAACATGTCGCCGTCGGCAACGGCCGCAATCACCTTCTTCGCGGCGGATTCGACCTTCTCAAACGCCTGCGACAGATACACGCGCGTCATGGCAATCGGCAAAGCCGCTCCGGCCTCGCCTTTAGCCTCTACGATCTTCTGCGCCCGCAACACCGCCGATTCCATGGCGTAGGTCTCAATCGTCATGTCCGCGATCGCGCCCATGATTTCCTGCTGATCCTGAATCGCCTGCATGTATTTCTGCGTAGCCGCGCCCGAGGCAAACAGACCCAGTTTCTTAGCTTGCCCCACGAGCCTGCGTTCTTCCGGCAACGCACCCTCGAGTTCCTCCGCGATCGCAGGACCCGAAAGCACCTCATCCATCAGTTTCTTGATCGCTGGCATCAGTGGCAACTGCCCGGTCATCGCCCGTTTCAGTAGAAAGCCGGTAATGATCAGCCGATTAATCTCGTTGGTGCCTTCGAAAATGCGATTAATTCGGGCGTCGCGATAGGCGCGCTCAGCGGGATACTCTTCCACAAATCCATAGCCCGCGTAAATCTGCACCGTCTCATCGACGACGTAGTCGATCATCTCCGAGCCCCACACTTTAATAATGGAGCACTCGACTGCATATTCCTCAATCGCCTTCAGCGTCTGTTTATCTGCGTCGGCAGCTGATTTGTCGACCTCGCTCAGAGCTACGTCCATCATGCCGACGGTGCGATAGACCAGCGATTCGCCGACATAGAGCAGAGTCGCCATGTTGGCGATTTTTTCCCGAACTAGCCCGAAGTCGGCGATGACCTTATTGAACGCCTTGCGCTGCTTGGCATAGCCGATGGCGTTTTCGAGCGAGACCCGGCCTCCGCCCACGCACATCGCGCCCAACTTGAAGCGTCCCACGTTCAAGATGTTGAACGCGATCACGTGCCCCTTGCCAATCTCGCCCAGAAGGTTTTCGACCGGAACTTTGCAGTCGTTGAGAATGATGGGGCAAGTCGACGACCCGCGAATCCCCATCTTGTGCTCCTCGGCGCCGACCGAGAATCCTGGAAAAGTTCTCTCCACCAGAAACGCGGTGAACTTCTCGCCGTTGATTTTGGCGAAGACCGTGAACAGGTCCGCGAAGCCGGCGTTGGTGATCCACATTTTCTCACCGTTGAGCACATAGTGCGTGCCATCCGGCGAAAGCTCGGCCCGGGCACGGCAATTGAGCGCGTCCGAGCCGGAAGACGCTTCCGACAAAGCATACGCGCCGACAATCTCTCCCGCAGCCAGGCGCGGCAGGTATTTATTCTTCTGCTCTTCGTTGCCGAAGTAAACGATGGGCAACATCCCAATGCCGCTGTGCGCGCCCCAGGTGGTGGCGAAGCCGGCATATTTGGCGATGTGATCGGCGATGACCGCAGCTGTCACCTTATCCATTTCGAGGCCACCAAAGGCCTCAGGAATCTCGACGGCGCTCAGCCCGAGTTCTCCCGCTTTCTTCAGCAGCGCGCGAGAAACCGAGAAATCCTTGTGCTCGATCTTCTCCACGTTGGGCAGAATCTCGTTAACCGCAAACTCTTCCGCCGTCTGCCCGATGAGATGGTGCTGTTCGCTGAAATCCTCCGGAGTGAAAACCTCTTCCGGCTGCCGCGATTCCAGCAAAAAGCTGCCGCCGGAAATCTTGGCCTTGGGAACCGCCGTAGTCGTCGCCATATTTATTCCTCGATTAAGAATTCGCCAGCCCGTGCAACACGGGGCGGAGAACACACCCCAATTCTAATGCGGGGTGAAAAGGAAAGATAGGAAGGGATTGTAGCGAACGGATAGAGCGAAGGTGCCGTTCGCTTCGCTGATTGCCCCATGCAATCGTTGAATGCCCTAGCGATAATCCAAGTCAAACTCGAACGGATCGAACGACAGCCCGTGCGTGTAACCCGCACCCGCCAAGTGGCCAAACGGATTCACCCCCATCGACCGCTGCTGGCAGGCTCGATATTGGGCCTGCAAAGTCCGGTAGACGCTGGTTTCGTTTTGCGATGCGCTGGTCCGGTCAGAGCAAGCCTGCCCAGAGCCGGTAGAGCAGGCGCGTTGCTGCTCCTGCTCAGCTGCGTGCATGCGTTGGGCCTGCTGCTCCATGGCCACCCGCTCGGCGTTACAATCATAAGGAAAGTGATTTTGCAGGCAAGCGTTGCCGTTCCACGTTCGTCCCGCCGCGCAGGAATCATGTGCATAGGCGGTGACAACCGATCCTCCACATCCGCCGCCACGCGCCAGTCCCGTGGGACAAACCTTACAGGGGCCGTGAAAACAGATGGGGCGGCGCAGTTCGGCCGTCAACCTGGCCTTAGGCTCTGGTTCTGGTTGCGGCTTCCGGAAGGGATGCCGCAGGATCGAGAAGAGGCCTCTCTTCTCCGTCCAGGTTTTGCCGCGCATCCCCACATTCGGCTCGCGGACGGGGTGCGCTCCGCTCGAGTGCGACGAATGCGACGGACCGGAGTGCGACGAACCGGAGTGCGACGAATATGATCCCGAGTTCGAACTGTGCCCACCCGAACTACCACTCGATCCGTGTGAACTCGAGCCACCAGAGCTGTGACTGCCGGAACTGCCAGCGGAGCTCGATCCGCCTGAGGATCCGCCGCCGTGCGAGCCGCCGCCGCCGGAGCTTGAGGAACCTCCGCCGGAACCTCCGCCGGAACTTCCGCCGCCTCCGGAATGTTGGGCCACAGTATTGGATGAGAAGAGCAGGATTACCGCAAGCGCCAAGATGAAATGGGCTGCTGCAAGACCAAAGCCACGACCAAGACTGGAGAGCCGCATACAGCACCTCTGATTCCGACCGAACTGATCTGACTGAACGGGGCCGAGGATGCCTGTTTTATTCGACGTTAACCTTACTTCGGATCAACGTCCAGAGACAGCTTACTCCCGAACCATGTCAAAGAGCGTAGCAATCGAGTAAAGAATTGTTATGTAAATTTGCTCAGCGGTCGCCCGAAACCACCCGTAGATCCGCGCTTTTCACCTGATAACGGTTCGACGGCTGGCAAGTAGAATAGCCCGCCGGATGGGTGGAATCGGAGTCCTTGGAGTCGCGCGCGACTACATAGCTACGAATCGCATAACAGGTCGTCTCCGCGTCGAGTTTGTCCAACTTCAAGTGGCGAAGGCTCGGGTCGCCCCTGATCTGGTCCAGTCGGTACTGGTCAAGGTGCGCGGGATCGAGGGCATTCTGTCCCGAGTCGTAGCTCGCCGGTTGGCTCGGAAAAATCCTCCAAGGCTCCGCGGGCCTTGCGGACGAATTCAGTTTCAGCAGGAAAAGAAAGGCATCCCCCTCCAGAATATTGCCTTTCGTGGAACGCACGACAACGCGCCAAGTCGAGGGCGAGGAGCTTTGAGATTGCTGATCCTGAGCGAATGCAGGCAGAGAGCAAACTACAAGCGCGGCGGCAAGAAGGCGGGCGAGAGTCATAAGAAACCCTCCTGCCGCGGATTATACCCCCGAATCCCGGGAAGATCACGTAGCCCGAAAGCTTCCGGGCCACGTCGGATTCGCAGCAGCAGGGCAACTTCATCGGCGAGGCCGCCCATTCGAAACTGCCGACTCAAACCTTGCCGTCTCAAACGTGACCGGCTCGCGGTACAATCGCGTGCTGCCCATCTTGGCCGCCCCGAGGATCTGGATATGCGTCCCAGAGTTTCTTTCGTGCTTGCCGCGCTGATTCTGTTCACTGCCGCCCTTTCCGCACAGCAAGTGGCTCGCGATTCAAAAAAAGAACAGATCATCTGCGACAAGCTGGCCGCTGTAGCTCCAGCCGCCGTCGACACCTTTAAGCGCGCTACCGTAGCGATGGACAAACGCGACTACCAGCAGTCCGCTCAGCTCTACCGCGAAGTCTTGCAACAGGCGCCTCAGTTTACCCCGGCGATGCGGCGCTTGGGATTTTCTCTGGTCGGACTCGGGCACACCGACGAGGCGCTGGCGCTGCTCGAGAATGCGGTCCAGGTCGAGCACTCGCCGGAAAATCTCATCAGCCTGGCGGAAGTTCTCGCCTATCCCGGCGAAAATAAACAAGGCACTCCCGAGCAAAAAGCGCGAGCCCTGCCCCTGGCGAAAGAGGCCACAGCTCTCTACCAGAGTTCAGACGATCCCAGCTACGCCGCGTTGACCGCGCAACTCGCGTTGGAATTAAAGAACGACGCAGATTTTCGCCACGCCACGGACCTGCTGGTGCACAAATATCCCAATCAGATGGTTGCGCATTATTACAAAGCCATCCGTAACGCCCTGGACGAGAACTGGATCGGCGCGGAGAACGAGATCAAGCAGGCAGGTCGCATGGGCTTGCCGGCGAAGACGGTGCAGTCTTTTCTCGACTCCGGCATTCACACCCGCGCCCTGGCCTGGCGATGGGGTTACTACGTGGCCTTTCTGCTGGCCGCCTGGATGTGCGGCCTGCTCATCTTGTTCGTTGCCGGCAAGGTATTCTCAAAGCTGACCTTGCGATTCATTGAGAACGCGGATCTCAACGCAACGGTCAGCCCGGCGGAAACGACTTTGCGCCGGTACTATCGCCGTCTTATTAACGTTGCGGGCACGTACTACTACATTTCAATCCCGTTTGTGATGTTCCTGGTGCTCGCGGTCACTGCGGCGATCGTATGCGGATTTCTCTTCCTGGGGCACATTCCCATCAAACTGGTGCTCATTCTTGTGATTGGTGCGGTGGTCACGGTTTACAAGATGATCCACTCGCTCTTTGTTCGAGTCAGCTCGGAAGAGCCTGGACGAAGCTTGACCGCAGCGGAGGCACCTGGCCTTTGGAGCCTAACCCGGGAAGTTGCGGAGAAGCTTGACACTAGGCCGCTGGACGCGATTCGCGTCGTCCCTGGCACCGAAATGGCGGTCTATGAGCGCGGCAGCTATCGCGAGCGCCGCAAGGGATTAGGCCAGCGCACATTAATCATGGGACTCGGTCTGCTTCCGGGTTTCGACCAGAATCCATTTCGCGCAGTCCTGGCCCACGAGTACGGACACCTCTCTCACCGGGACACCGCGGGGGGTGACGTGGCGATGCGCGTCAACCAGGACATGATGAAGTTCGCCTACGCCATGGCACACGCGGGGCAAGCTGTCTGGTGGAATATCGGGTTCCAGTTCCTGCGCGTGTATCACTTCCTGTTCCGCCGCATCAGCCACGGGGCAACACGTTTGCAGGAGGTGCTCGCCGATCGCGCCGCGGCCCGGCTCTATGGCGCTCGTCCGTTTGAGGAGGGTTTGCGGCATGTGGTGCGCCGCCAAATCGAATTTAAATACTTTACAGGCAGAGAAATTCAGGACGCTCTAAAATCCCGCAGACCTTTGCAAAACCTATACGCCCTCGAAACGCCCGCTGAGAAAACGCTGGTTGAAGCTATCGACCAGGCCATCAACCGGCAGACGACCGAAGACGATACTCACCCGAGTCCGGTCGACCGCTTCCGCCTGGTGAATCGAGTGGTCTGCCAGAATCATCCCGGCGCCTCCGGCCCGATGCGGGATCTCTTCGCGGACCGCGAAGCTCTCACCAGGGAAATGAGCCAGGAAATCGAAAATCGCGTGAGGAGATAACAAGGAAAAGGATGATCCTTGGTGTTCCACTCTTGCGACCTTCGCGTTCTTCTGAGTTATAGATTTTGTTGCAGATTTTCGAAGATTCCCGCGGCGCCCATGCCTCCGCCGACGCACATGGTGACCATGCCGTAGCGGGCTTTGCGGCGTTTCAGTTCGCGGATCAGGCTCGCGGTCAGCTTGGCTCCGGTGCATCCCAGAGGATGTCCGAGCGCGATCGCGCCGCCGTTGGGATTCACTTTGTCCGGGTCGAGGCCCGCTACCTGGATCACGGCCAGCGATTGCGCGGCGAAAGCTTCGTTCAACTCGATCACGTCAACGTCAGACAGCTTCAGGCCGGCCATCTTGAGCGCCTTTGGAATCGCGAAGACCGGGCCGAGTCCCATCTCTTCCGGTTTGTACCCAGCGGTGGCGAATGAAACGTAGCGGGCCAGCGGCTCGATGCCCAGCACTTTCGCCCGTTCACTCGACATGACCACGGTCGCGGCTGCGCCATCCGACATTTGCGACGAGTTTCCAGCGGTGACTGTGCCCTTCATGTGGAACGCAGGCTTCAGCGCGAGCAGGGCTTCGAGCGAAGTATCGGCGCGCGGGCCTTCGTCCATTTTGAATACGATTTCCTGGCGCTTGGGCTTCGACCCGTTCGGCGTGCTGAAACTTACCGGGACGGGAACAACTTCGTCGTCAAACTTTCCCGCTTGAATCGCTGCTAGCGCTTTCTGGTGGCTGCGCAGCGAGAACTCGTCCGCCGCTTCGCGCGTGATGCCGAAGCGCTGCGCGACCCGCTCGGCGGTCAGTCCCATGGTGAGATATGCATCGGGATAATGTTCGACCAGCCACGGATTAGGCGAGATTTTGTGGCCGCCCATCGGAATCATCGACATCGATTCGGTTCCACCTGCGACGATCACGTCCGCGCCGCGCGTCATAATGCGCTCGGCAGCCATTGAAATCGCCTGCAGTCCCGAAGAACAGAATCGATTGATGGTGAGCGCGGAAACTTCCACCGGCAAGCCCGCGCGCAGCGAGGCAATGCGGGCCACGTTCATCCCCTGCTCAGCCTCGGGCATGGCGCAGCCCAGGATGACATCTTCAATTTCTTTGGGATTGAGTTGTGGCACGTGGGCGAGCGCGCCCTTGATCGCGATCGCGGCCAGTTCGTCCGGACGAGTGGCGCGGAGCGTGCCTTTGAAGGCGCGTCCCACGGGCGTGCGAACCGACGATACGATGACTGCTTCACTCATAAATATTCTCCGTTCTGTACCTGTGGGTTAGATGCGCGCCGTTCCGTGCCGGTTCCAGACCAAACCAGCGCCGCAGGTATTTCAGTGAGGCGCCTCAGTCAGAAACTCAAAGCCCTTCACGAACTCCGGCACGACTTGCTCGCCGGAGAAGCATGAGACCTCCGCGATCCTATGCTTGCGATCAAACAGCAAGGCTCGCGTTTGGTCTCCGAGGCCGCGGTAAAACCCTTTCTCATATATGCGAGACGCAACCGAGCCCTGCAAGCCGACCCAACTGGCGGATTCGATCTGCACCGCCTCGGCGGAACCTTCGCCTTCCAGAATCCACTTCCCATCCTCTTTGGTGAATCCAAGTTCGTTGTCGTCCAGAGTTCCTGGGCGGAGAATGACTTCGATGTCTCCGTCTGCCCGGTTCGGAGCAATGACAGTGAACCCACATTTCTTCGAGCGAGAGGGCCTGATTTTCCAATCTGCGGGGAGCTTCGCCTGGAATCCGCAGGCCTTGCTTAGAAACCTCCCACGATTGGCCTCCGCTTGCGCCGCCGATCCAGAAACCGGCAACAGAAGAAGGAGTGCAACGAGAGTTAACCTCATCGGCGTCATTTCGCCGGCGCGAAGAAGTAATAATCGGCCGTGTAATCGCTTTTGGTTTCCGCGTCTTTGTGGGACTCATCGCAGGTATCGTTGCCGGGCTTGCCGCCGTGGGTGTGCACGCGCTGGATGCTCGTCACGTTTTCGAGCCGACCCTTGCCCGCGTGGCTGACCACATTCACCAGCAGCCATGGGATTGACCCAGAGTCGAGCGCGTCAACGTGCGCGGTAGCTTTGCCACTGACCTCGCTGCCGTCCTTCAACTTCCACGTCGGCAGCTTCGTAGTTGGATCGGCGAAATGCTGTCCCATCACTTTATCGTTGCGGTCGCGCAGTTCGGCTTCCGGACCTTTCAGGGTCCAGGCGAACTTGCCGTCCGCGTCTGCTTTGCAAGAGTAGATCTGCGATCCCTTGGCATGGGCGACGAACTGAACCTGTAGGCCGGCGGGAACGGCGATCGCATCCGGAACGTCGGGAGCAACCTCCTGCCCGGCAGCGTCTTTCTGCGGGGCGGCTTGGGCGTTGGCGCGTGGGGTCGCGATAATGATGACGGTCAGACCCAGACCGATGAGGGCAGCAGCAGTCAGTAGAGGTCTTAGCATGCACCGATTGTAACAAGGGCGCCTTGCAGGTAGATTTGATGCCCTCGCGCTCACAGGCTTCAGATCTCCGTGCGCGTGTCGGCGATCAGTCCTTCAATCCACTCGTCAGCTTCGCGTTCGCGGGTGGCGTTGCGAGCCATCGCAAGAGACTGAGCTTCCAAGTCGAGCGGATTGGCGTAGTCGTCGTTCATTTCGTACTCCCCTTTAGTTCCTCAGCGTCTTCCCGGTTTTCAGCGTGAACTGAATTCTTTCCTGGGTTTTCTTTTCGCCGCAGAGCGACTTGAAGCCTTCGCGCTCCAGGTCGAGGATGTATTGTTCGCTCACTGGCGTGCCGGGAGTGACGTTGCCGCCGCAGAGGACTTCGGCGATCTTCGCGCCCAGCTTCACTTCGTAGTCGGTGATGAAGTCTCCCTGGCGCATGAGGTGGACGCCCATCTTGAGCGCGGCCAGGAGATTTTCGCCGGGGGCGGGAATGTCGCTGCGCGGGACGGGGGGCTCGTATCCGGCGCGCGCGAGTTCCAGGGCGCGGGACTTGGCGTCGGAGAGGACGCGCTCGCGGTTCATGGTGATGCGGTCGGCATCGGAGACGAATCCCAGGCTGCGGGCTTCATGGGCTGACGTGGCGACCTTGGCGGTGGCGATGGTTTCGAAAGCTCTCTTCATGGCTTCCAGCATTTCGACGGAGCCGGCGAGGGCTTCACCGGAAACTTTTCCGCGCGATGCGGCCGCGCTGTCGACGGCGCGCAGAAGCATTTCCTTGCAGCCGCCGCCGCCGGGGAGCAGGCCGACGCCAACCTCGACGAGACCCGCATAAAGTTCGGCGTGCGGCTGGCGCGCCGCAGCGTGCAGCGAGATTTCCGTTCCTCCGCCCAGGCAGAGGCCGAAGGGCGCGGTGACTACGGGCTTCGGAGAAAATTTAATCGCCTGCGTCATGCCCTGGAACTGGCGGATCCCAAGATCGACGTCGTCCCACTCGTCTTCCTGCACGCTCATCAGCAGCAGCATCAGGTTGGCGCCGACAGAAAAATTTGTGGCGTCGTTCGTGATGACGAAGGCATCGAAGCCGTCGCCGGGGCCGTTTGGTTTCAGGGTTTGATTAATAAGACTGACGATGTCGGAGCCCAGCGAGTTCATCTTGCTATGGAACTCGATGCAGGCCACGCCGTCGCCGAGATCGATCAGCGATGCTCCGGAATTTTTCTTGACCACGCCGTTGGATTTTTTCGCGACTGTCGTGGACCACACGCCGGCGGGGACGTGGACCATTTGCCAGTTCTCAGTGCTCAGTTGCCAGTATTTACGACCTGACGCGGATTTCGGGTCGTCGGTGTACCAGGACTTTTCGCCGGCGGCCAGTAGCTTCTCTACATTCGCTGCGACCGGCTTGCCTTCTTTTTTCATGCGGGCGACGGTGGCTTCGACGCCGGCCGCGTCCCATAGTTCGAAGGGGCCGAGTTCCCAGTTGAAGCCGAGGCGCATGGCGCGGTCGATTTCAACGATAGAGTCGGAAATTTCGGGGACGCGATTGGCGGAGTAGGTCCAAAGGTCGGAGAGCGCGGCCCAGAGGAAGGCGGCGGCTTTGTCGGGTTTTTGCTGGGCTGAAGTGTCAAGGCCCAGCAGAGTGCGCAGGCGGGCTCCGGTATCTTCAATATTTTTTGCCATTTCGAGTGCGGGAAATTTCGGCTTTTGGCGAGGGCGGTATTCCAGGGTTTGCCAGTCGAGGGCGAGGCGTTCGTCTTCCTGGCCTTCGCCGCTTTTCGCTTTCTTGTAGAAGCCGCCTTTGGTTTTGTCGCCCAGCAATTTGCGTTCGAGCATTTTGCCGAAGAAGTCGGGCAGGCGCAGATCGCTGCGTTCGTCTTTCACGTTTGCCGTCATGTTGGCGACGACGTGGCCGAGGATGTCGAGGCCCACCAGGTCCATGGTGCGGAAGGTGGCTGAGCGCGGCCAGCCGACGGCTTGTCCAGTGAGGGCGTCGACTTCTTCGATGGTCAGAGACATTTCCTGCATCAGGCGCATCACGTTCAGTGCGGAGAAGGTTCCGATGCGGTTGGCGACGAAGTTGGGCGTGTCTTTGGCGAGGACCACGCCTTTGCCGAGGCGGACGTCGCAGAAGTGCGTGACTGCATCGATCAGGGCGGGGTCGGCGTCCGGCGTGGGGATGAGTTCGAGCAGGCGCATATAGCGCGGAGGATTGAAGAAATGAGTGCCGAACCACGACCGGCGGAAGTCGTCGGAGAATCCTTCGGCGATTTTGCCTACGGGCAGGCCGCTGGTGTTGGTGGTGATGATTGTGCCGGGCTTGCGGACCGCTTCTACTCTTCTCAGCAACGCCCGTTTGAGGTCGAGATTTTCGACTACGGCTTCGATGATCCAGTCGACGTCGGCGAGTTTCTTCAGGTCGTCTTCGAAGTTGCCGACTGTGACGAATCGGGCGAGCGAGGGTTCCATGAATGCGGCGGGCTTGGATTTTCTTGCGGCTTCGAGTCCGGCGGCAGCGATTTTGTTTCGTGCCGGGCCGTCGGCCTCGGGCGGGACGATGTCGAGCAGGCAGCTGGGGACGCCGGCGTTGGCAAAGTGCGCGGCGATGCGGGCGCCCATGGTTCCGGCGCCGAGGACTGCGACTTTATTGATGCGCTTCATGAATAGCCTCGGGATGAAAAATTATTAACCACAGAGGACACAGAGGAGCACAGGGTAAGACTCAGGATTTCGGTCGACTCGTGAACCAGCAATGGTAATCGCTCGGAGGTTGATTTATCTAGCGCCACAAAATCACAGGTCGGGGTGGGCTTGCACATACTCCAGCGCTTTCCGCGCCATTTGTTTTTCGCCGCCGTAGGCCAGCAGTTTGGGGGCGTCTTCGAGGCGGATCCACTGGGCGCGTGCAACTTCGATCCGCATGTCTTCGGCGAGGTCGTCGATGCGTCCGGAGTCGTAGCGCAACAGATAAAAGCTGACGATCTTAAAGACGCGTTCGCCGTCGCCCCAGGAGCGGACGTAGGCATATTTGCTGTCGCCGAGCTTGGTGATGGGGACGGCGGTGATGCCGGTTTCTTCGCAAACTTCGCGCAGCGCGGCTTCGAGTGGTTTTTCGCCGGGGTCGAGCAGTCCCTTGGGAAGGCAGAGAATTGGTTTCGGTTTGGCGCGAGCGGCACGCTTGCCAGGGTTGGAAGTGGCGCCGGGCGCGGCGGCGGGCGAAGCGGACGGCAGTTCAATGGCGGCCATCCACCAGGCTCCGTCTTTATTGCGAACGACGACTCCGCCGGCTGAGATCTCGCGGATCATGCCTTCTCACCCATACTGTCTGCAACTTAGCAGGAATACAGGAGTTTCGTCACGGGGCGCCGGTTGGCATGGTAACGGTTACCGTAACTTTTGGGTTCCCCAACGTAATGCTTTGTAGCACCCTTGTGCTCTTACAGCCATCTAACCGGTTGTGGCATCTTAAATAGTATGTAAGATGGAGCGGTTCCGGCGGTTCCGGCCGGAGATGTGGGGTGGGCCGTGAAGAGTCTGGGCAACATTATTCGGACGGTACAGGCCTTCGGGCGGGAACTCTCCCGCAAGACCACGCCCACTCAGTTGACTCGCATTCCCGCCATTGGCGTGGCGCTGGGTGGCGGATTTGCCCGCGGCATCGCTCACATCGGCGTTCTGAAAGTTCTCGAACAAGAAGGTATTCCCATCCGCGCCGTCGCCGGAACGAGCGTAGGCGCGCTGATCGGCGCGGCCTATTGCAGCGGACTCTCGATTCAGGAACTGGAAGAGGTCGCGCATAAGGTTCGCTTTACGACTTTTGCGCGCTGGACTTTGTCGCGCTATGGTTTTGCAACGAACGACCGCATGGTCACGTTTCTGACCCGTACTCTGAAGTGCAAAACTTTCGAAGATCTGCGCATTCCTCTAGGCGTGACCTCGACCGACTTCAATACCGGCGAAGGCGTAGTGTTTCACTCCGGTTCCATCATTGATCCCGTGCGCGCCAGTTGCGCCTATCCCGGAATGTTCTTGCCGGTGGAGATTCGCGGGCGCTACCTGGTCGATGGGATGCTGTCGTATCCGGTGCCCACGCGGCCGCTGCGTGAAATGGGCGCCGATCGCGTGCTGGCCGTGCATTTGAAAGGCACATGGGCCAACGGCGGCCCGCCGCGCCATCTGTTTGACGTGATTGGGCAATCGTTTGCGATCGCGCAGGATGCCATGTCGAGCATGTGGAAGGAATCTGCCGACCTGGTGATTGAACCCAATGTGGCGGGATTCGCCTACGACGACTTCAAACGCGCCGACGACTTGATTCACGCCGGCGAAGTGGCCATGCGGAAAGCGCTGCCGGAAGTGCGGAAGTGGCTGACGGTGCCGGAAGATATCTCAGCGGCGAAGGCGACGCCGGCCGAAGCAAAGCCGGCACCCATGCCCGCGGACTGAAAAGACCGCCTCACGGTTCAAGTAGCGATGGAGTTGCCAACCGTCCGGCCTCCTCGCAAATCCTTTTCCAAGCCTTGTCCACGTGCCGTGCTTGCGTGTTGGTTTGTCCCACGCATAACCGCAACGTCAGCTTGCCGTTCAGCTTGGTATGCGTGAGGAATAAATCGCCGCTGTGGTTCAGGCGGTCCATGATGGATTGATTGGCGGCGTCTCCGGCTTTGTGACGGAAGCAGACCAGATTCAGCGGGGCGGGCGCGGCCAGTTCGAAGCGGTCGTCGGGTCGCACCCAGTCAGCGAACCTCTGTGCGAGTTTCACGTGCTGGCGAATGTGGTGCTGCAGGCCTTCCACTCCGTAGTGACGGATTACGAACCACAACTTCAGCGAGCGAAAACGGCGTCCCAGTTGGATGTGCCAGTCGCGGTAGTCGATGACCGCGCCGGACTCCGTGGCTTGGTTGCGCAAGTATTCCGGCAGAATGCTCAGGGTCTGAATCAGAGCCTTGCGGTCAGCGACCCAGAAACAGTTGCAGTCGAAGCTGGTGAACATCCATTTATGTGGATTGAAGTTGTAGCTGTCGGCGAGTTCGACTCCGTTCTGCAGGTGGCGAAATTCGGGGCAGAGCATGGCGGTGCCGGACATGGCCGCGTCCACGTGCAACCAGAGATTGTGTTGGCGGCAGATTTCGCCGATCGGGGCGATCGGGTCCATCGCATTTGACGAAGTCGTTCCGACGGTCGCGCATACAAAAAACGGGGTCAGGCCCGCCTTGCGGTCGGCTTCGATTTGATGTGCGAGTGCCTCCGGCCGCATGGCGAGATCTTGGTCGACTTCGATTAGCCGCAGATTTTCCACGCCGATGCCGGCAATCATGGCCGCCTTTTGCACTGAAGAGTGGGTCTGGGTGGAAGCGTAGGCGACCGGGCGGCCATCGCATCCTTTTTTGTTGCTGACGTAGTTGGTGGCGCGTTCGCGCGCGGCCAGCAGGGCGCAGAGCGCGGCGCTCGACGCGGTGTCTTGAATCACGCCGCCGCCGGTACTCGACGACAGGAATTTCTCCGGCAGGCCGAGCATCGCAACCAGCCAATCCATCACATGGGTTTCGAGTTCCGTGCAGGCGGGGCTGGTGGACCACAGCATCCCCTGCACACCGAGGCCGGAAGAAAGAAGGTCGCCGAGAATTCCGGGACCCGATGCATTGCACGGAAAGTAGGCGAAGAAATTCGGCGACTGCCAGTGGGTGATGCCGGGCAAAATTACCCGATCGATGTCTTTCAGCAGCGCGTCAAAAGGCTCGCCCTGCGCCGGAGGATGCGCTGGCAGCGCGGCACGGATTTCTCCGGGCTTCACCTGCGAGAGCACCGGGAACGATTCAACGCGTGACTGGTAGTCGGCGATCCAGTCGACCACGGCGTGGCCGTGACGGCGGAATTCTTCGGGGGTCATGTGGAAGGATTTTTCTTCGGACAAAATTCACTCCTGAGGCGGCGATTGAACTCAAGGCGCTAAAGATTGCCGCGAAACTGCCGATCTACCTTAGTGGATCTTTAACTTCCTTGAAGGTTTTAGCACAAATGCTGCGGCGCCAAGCGCGCAGCCAGTAGCGCCCGTCGGAGCGCCTGGAGCGTCCCCACTATGCATGGCAGGATTCTGTGGCAGTTCCGCGAATACGTCGAGAGCCAGCATGGCAAAAATGCTTGGGCCACGGTGCTGAAGACTGCCGGACTCGAGGAACATGTGTACTTGGCACAGGCGTATCCGGACACCGAAGCATTCTCCATGTTGAAGGCTGTGGTCGCGATGAGCGGAAAATCTGCGGCAGTGGTACTGCAGGAATTCGGCGAATTTACCGTACCCGCCCTGCTTGGAATGTACTCTCACCTGATCGAGCCGGAATGGCGCACGCTGGATGTGCTGGAGCATGCCGAAAGGGTCGCTCACGGCGCAGTGCGGAAGCACGAACGCGGCGCCGCGCCTCCTTACTTGCGAACCAGGCGAATCAGTCCGCATAGGGTGATCCTGACTTATGACTCTCCCCGAAAGATGTGTGCGTTCGCCGTCGGCCTAGGTCTGGGCCTGGGGAAACTTTTTCGGGAAAATGTCACCCTGCAACACAATCCTTGCATGTATCACGGCGCCGATCACTGCGAGATCACGTTTACGGTCTTGTGACGGGCCGGGCGGGGCTAACGTAAGCGTCCAAAATACAGCCGAGTCTTGTAGTCGAAGGCGGCGCGTCCGGCAACGGCGTGCCGGTCGAAAATCTCCCGCAGGCCAGCGAGCATCGGAGCATGGCCGGGATGATCGGGGCCGGGCGCATACGATGACGACAGCAGCCTGCCTTCGATCCCTGTGTAATCGAACTCCTGCCGCAACTCGAATGCGCGTGCCTGAAACGGCGCGGGGTCAAAGAACTCATTTACGGCGTCGGTGGTCCGCTCATGCCGCACTTCGGCGTAGTCGGTGCCGTAGGTGAGCAGCAATTGTTCGTAGTCGCGCAGAAACGAAGTTGAGTCGGTGACGCGCTCGTTCCAGAGCAGTACCAGCCATCCGCCGGACGTCAGAATGCGGACAAACTCCGCCCGCGAACGCTGGCGATCGAACCAGTGGGCCGATTGAGCGGCGGTGGCGAAATCGACGCTCCTATCCCCTAGCGTGGTCGCTTCCGCCGTTCCCGGAACGCTTGCGAACCTGGGGAATCCTGACAATAGACGCTCGCCCGCCTCCCGCATTTCGGGGTTAGGTTCCACTCCGAAGACGCGGTTGCCGTTCTCCAGCAGAATGCGCGTCCAAATGCCTGTGCCGGAGGCAATGTCGGCGACGGCGTGTTGCGGGGTCAGGCCGCACTCGGCCTGCAGTGCGCGTAAGGCTTCCGGAGGATATCCCGGGCGGTAACGCACATAGTTTTCTACGCGATCAGAAAACCGGCTCGTGGCGTTGGAAGCAGGCATAAGAACCGGCACAAAAGATGCGACATACAACTGCAGCCTGGCAGGATTTTTCATCTTGCCAGAAAGCTATTCTAACGGCAGGATAGAAGTGTTGTCCCTCCCGTCGAGTCAGTCGAATTTGCCCGCGGCTTCTCCGGAGTTTCGGCAGCGAAGGAAAAGTGAACACCGGTTAACAGCCATACATTATGCGAGTGGTGATTAAAGTCGGTACCAGCCTGATCGCTCCCGGCGGACGGATTGACATCAATCTGCTGCGCGGCGTGGTCGATCAGTTTGATCTGTCGAAGAACGAATACCTGATCGTTACTTCCGGCGCCATCGCCGCGGGCATGTTGGGACTTGACCTGCAGAAGCGCCCCAGCAGTGTGCCGCGCATGCAGGCCTGCGCCGCGGTCGGCCAGAGCAAGCTGATGCACACCTACGAGCGCCTGTTCTTCGGCAAGAAGGTGGTCGCGCAATTGCTGCTTTCAAGCGATGACTTCACCTCGCCGGTGCGCTATCGCAATCTCCAGAACACGCTCGCCGAATTGCTCGGGCTGGGCGTAGTGCCGATCGTGAACGAGAACGATAGCGTCTCGGTGCGCGAATTGGAAGGCGCGTTCGGCGACAACGACGAACTAAGTTCTCTGCTGGCGACGGCAGTCAACGCCGACTGGCTGCTGCTGCTGACCAACGTCGACGGATTTCTCGTTCCTAATGGCCGCAAGAAGCCGCGCCTGCAGCGGGTGGTTCGCAAGCTGACTCCCGCCATTGAAGCGCAATGCAACGGGAAGAGTGCGCAGGGGCGCGGCGGGATGATTTCGAAATTACGCGCCGCGAAACTGGCGAGTGACGGCGGAGTCCAAGTGGCCATTGTGAACGGCCGGCACCCCAGGGCTATCACGGCAGGGATGGAGCGAAAAATCGGCACATATTTCCCGCCACAAAAAGATAGATAATCGAGCAGATGGCTGCCACGCTCACCAACGCCGCTTCGACACAGGAAAAATTGCTGCGCGCCCGCGCCGCTTCGTCCCGGCTGGCATTGCTATCGACTGCGGAAAAAAACTCGCTGTTGCAGAAGATTGCAGCCGCACTCGAAGGAGATGAAAAGAGCATTCTGGCCGCGAACCGCGAGGATGTAGAGAACTCCGGCCTCGAAGGCGCAATGCGCGACCGCCTGCTGCTGACGCCGTCGCGGATCAAAGAAATGGCGGACGGCGTGCGCGAGGTCGCGGCCCTGCCGGATCCCGTCGGCGAGACGCTGGCGGAGTGGACCAAGGCGAACGGCCTGCGGATTCGCAAGTTGCGGGTTCCGCTGGGCGTGGTGGGAATTATTTACGAATCACGTCCTAACGTCACTGTCGACACCGCGGTGCTGGCGCTCAAGGCCGGCAACGCCATCGTGCTGCGTGGCGGCAAAGAAGCGGCGCAGAGCAACCAGCGGTTGGTTGAGATCATGAGCGCGGTTTCGGGCGTGCCTGAGGGCTCGATCGAATTGCTCGATTCGAGCACACGCCAGTCGGTTCATGACCTGATCAAGGCCCGGGGGTTGGTCGACGTAATTATTCCCCGCGGCGGCGCGGGGCTGATCACCTTTGTTACAGAGAATTCAACGGTGCCCGTGATCGAAACAGGAGCCGGGAACTGCCACATTTTCGTGGACGAATCCGCTGATTTCGAAATGTCCGACAGCATCGTGATCAATGCCAAGACGCAGCGTCCGTCGGTCTGCAATGCGGCGGAGAAGTTGCTGGTGCACGAGCGCGTCGCAGCAGAATATGTTCCGCGCATCGTTAAGAAGTTAATCGAGGCCGGCGTCGAAGTGCGGGGCGACGGCAAAGCCCGCACGCTGGCCGCCGGACTGCCGGTCGGCGCCGCGGTCGAGCAGGACTGGTACGAAGAATATCTGCGGTTGTGCATGGCCGTGGCCGTGGTCGCCAACGTTGACGACGCGATTGCTCACATCAACCGCTACTCAACCAAGCACAGCGACTCCATCGTCACGCGCGCCGAGGCCAACGCCCGCAAATTTCTGCGAGGCGTGGATTCGGGGGCGGTCTACTGGAACGCCTCGACCCGTTTTACTGACGGAGCGGAATTCGGTTTCGGCGCCGAGATGGGCATCAGCACGCAGAAACTCCATTGCCGCGGGCCTTTCGCGCTGGCGGAATTGACTTCGTCGAAGTATGAAGTTATCGGGACCGGGCAGGTGCGGTAGATTCTAGCGAGGCAAACTGCGGTGCTCCCGTCGAGTTCTCTCGATATTCTGCAGATTGCGTCGGGTTGCCCAAGCAATAACCGCGAAGATTGGACCGCAAAACAGAATCATCGCTAGCAGCAGTGCCAGGGCCGTTCGAAATCCTTCCTGAAGGCTCGCTACTATGATTGTTGCGATCCATGCAAAAACAAAGACCGCTAGGATTGACATGCCGATCTTCGTTGAGGTCTTCCAAGGTGAGTTTGCCAGATTACGCCAAAATCTCGCCTCGTTCTGGACATTGTCCGGAAACACGAGGTTGCGTTGTCGCTTATTAACGTCCTCCAGCCACTGATCGCGCTTGGGCTCCTGGCTCATACTATCGGCAAGAATATCACTAATCTACCGAGGCTCCAACATCGGCAGATGATTGGTAGTGGGCTACTTTCGAGTCCACTGCCTTGCGTTGAAAGAGCTCACCGCCAGACTGGAACTCTCATCACGTCAAAGTGATGATCGTAGGTCCAAACCTCGAGTCCCATGCGCATAGCCAAAGCGCCGATTGTTGCGTCGACCAAGGTAAGGCGTTGGTCGGGCAGCGCTTGTACTCTGGTGAAGGCCTGTCTGTAGTCTTCCTGGGTGGGACTCACCAAAGCGGCATCACTCATATAGGTCAGCCATTTTAGGGCGGCTGCTGTGCCCATGCGGAACAACAGAAGGCCGTAGGCCTCCAGCAAAGTGGGATATGCGATGACGACTTCCCGTTGCTCGGCCGCTAACTTCTGCAACTGCCGGAGGGCCCGTTCGTGGTACGCGTCGTCCTGGTCGGCCGCTGCATACAACGGGCCACTGTCGGCCAACACGGCGCGCATCAGTCCTTCATCCCCGTCAGATAGAGGTCGTGGTTCACACTCACGTCGCTGCGTCCACTCCGTCCCACAGGCCTGATGTTCAGCGGTCGGTACTCGCGCAGAAACCCGCGTTCGCGCAGGTACTCTCGCAGCGCCGTCTGCACCACCGTCGTCAGTGCAGGCGGAGCTTCCTGGGCCTGTACGTATTCGTCCAGGGCCTGGGCTAGATCGTCGGGAAGAGTCATCGTGGCTCGCTTCATGGAAGTATTATATCACTCCTACGCACCAAGTGGTGAAGATGGTGAAGTTGGTGCCAACGGCGAACAAAACGCGAAATTAGGCCACGAGCGCCTTGCCCGCGGCCATCCGATGCGACTACCTGTGCTACCTTACTAACTTTCATCATTAATTCTCGACCAATGAGATTCCTGCTTACCGCCTTTCTTTCCGCCATCGTGTTCTCAGGTTCATCGGCGCAGCCTGCCGAGCATGTGGCTGCAACCTCCCCCTCGTCTCCCTCCATCTTCGGATTTCGCGAGGCCGCGGCTGAACGTGCCACGGAATCGCGCTTCCTCGCCGTGCCCGAAGCCAAACTTGCGGAGGAGCATCTCCGCGTCCTCACCAAGGTCCCACACATGGCCGGCACGATCGAGGACAAAGCCACCGCCGATTACGTCGCGCAGAAATTCCGCGAGGCTGGGCTCGAGACGGAAATTGTCGAATACAAAGTCTGGATGAATTATCCCGCCGAGATCAGCGTCGATCTGATCGCACCGGCAGGAGTTGAAATGCATGGCCCCACGCGCGAGCACGTCGACCACGATCCCTATCAGGACGATCCGCGGGTGGTGATGCCCTTCAACGGCATGTCGCCCTCGGGTGACGCCGAGGCTGAGGTCGTCTATGCCAATTACGGGACGCCCGAGGATTTCGAGAAACTCGAGAAGTTGAAGGTCGATGTTCGCGGCAAAATCGTGCTGGTGCGTTACGGGGAAAATTTTCGCGGAGTCAAGGTTTTCGTGGCGCAGGAACATGGCGCGGTGGGAGTGATTATCTATTCCGATCCCGCCGATGATGGCTGGCGGAAAGGCGATAAATATCCCGAGGGACCGTGGCGGCCGGACACCGGCGTGCAGCGCGGGTCGGTGGGATACATGTTCCAGTTTCCCGGCGATCCCACGACTCCGGGGGTTGCGTCGGTGCCATCGCTGCCGGAGTCGCAGCGCCTTTCTCCCAAGCAATCGTTGCAGATGCCGACCATTCCGGTTACTCCACTGTCGTATCACGATATTTGGCCGGTGCTGCAGCATCTGGGCGGGCCGGACTCGCCGCGCGAGTGGCAGGGCGCGCTGCCCTTCACATATCACGTTGGACCGGGGCCGGCGAAGTTGAAGATGCATCTTCGGCAGGACTACCAGTTCCGCACACTCTGGGATGTGATTGGGCGCGTTCCCGGCAGCGAGTTGCCGGACGAGTGGGTGATCGCGGGCAATCATCGCGATGCGTGGGTCTACGGCGCGGTCGATCCGAACAGTGGCACGGCAGCGATGCTGGAAGCGGTGCATGGCGTCGGCGACCTGCTGAAGTCGGGATGGAAACCGAAGCGGACGCTGCTCTTCGCCAGTTGGGATGGCGAAGAAGAAGGCCTGATGGGCTCGACCGAGTGGGTCGAACAGCACGAAGCGGAAATGGAAAACGCGGCTGCGTATTTCAATATGGACGTCGGCGTTTCCGGTCCGAAGTTCGGGGCGTCGGCGGTGCCCAGTCTCAAGCAGTTTGTGCGCGATGTCACCAAAGTTGTGCCCAGCCCGAAAGGCGGGACCGTCTATGAAGCCTGGAAAAAGTCGGCGCAACCGGAGGCGGTCTCGTCGCAGTTTCCCGGTGAGACGGTCGTGGAAAATCATCGCCTGCCAAACGTGCAGGTGAAGGGCGACGTTCCCGTGGGAGACCTGGGCAGCGGATCGGACTACACCGCATTCCTCCAGCATTGCGGAGTTCCCTCGACGGATATGGGGTCGAGCGGCCCCTACGGCGTCTATCACTCGGTGTTCGACAACTTCGCGTGGTTCAAGAAATTCGGCGATCCGGAATTTGTGTACGAACAGGAGATGGCACGAGTCTTCGGACTGCAGGCGGTGCGCATGGCGGACGCTGACGTGCTGCCCTATGACTACGAAGAATACGGGAAAGAGATTGTCGCCTACGTGGACGCGGCGGGCAGACGGGCGGAGGACAAGTTCGGCAAGCACGTGCTCGACTTCAGCGCGGTGAACGCCGCGGCTCGCCATTTCGAAGCCGCGGGCGTGAAGACGCTGGCGAAGCAAAAAAGTCCTCCGCCGGATGCGACTCGCTTGAACCAGGCGCTGCGCGGCGCCGAGCGAGCGCTGTTATCGGCACAGGGCCTGCCGCATCGTCCCTGGTTCCGTCACGTGATTTATGCGCCCGGCGAATATACCGGATACGCCGCGGTGGTTATCCCGGGAGTGAATGAAGCGCTCGACAAGGGCGATCGCGAGCGCTCGCGCCAACAGTTAGCGACGTTGGCCGCTGCGCTGGAGCGGGCGGCGAGAACGCTGGAAGGAAGCCGGTAGTCTATTATATTTGACTAGTCATCTGACTAGTCAGTATAATCTTTCGTGAGGTGAATCCTGTGGGCTCCTGGCAGTTGCAAGATGCGAAATCCCGGTTTAGCGAGTTCGTGAATGCGGCGTTGAAAAACGGGCCACAGGTGGTGACCCGCCGCGGGGTGGAGACCGCCGTGCTGGTGCCGATCGAGGAATGGCGCCGGATGCAAAGCGCATCCCGCCCCAGCATCAAAGAGTTGCTGCTCTCCGGCCCGCGGTTTGGCGACATTGTTCCGCCGCGCAGACGGTGGAAACGACGCCCGCTGGTGGAGTTCGAGTGATCCGGTATCTTATCGACACCAATATAATTTCGGAGATCCATAAGCCCAAGCCTCACGGAGGCGTGGTCGCGTGGTTCAAAGGGCTGCGGGACGAACAGATTTATCTTTCGGCTGTGACACTTGGTGAATTGCAAGAAGGCATTGAACGAACGCGCAAACAGGACACAGTCAAAGCCACGGCGATCGAAGCGTGGGTCGACGACCTGGAAAAATCTATGACTGTGCTTCCGATGGACGCGCATTCCTTCCGCGAGGCAGCGCGCATGATGGCGGGCAGGCAAGAAGACCTGTTCTACGACGTTATGATCGCGGTGACCGCACGCCTGCACGGACTCACGGTCGCGACTCGAAATGAAAGGGATTTTGTACACCTCGGAGTCCACATCATCAATCCGTTTAAGCCTGCTTAATCCAATGACTGCCACTCCCGCCCTCGGAGAATTTCTGCGTACGCTGCCAGCTTCGGCGGCGGCGACGTTTCTGGCGCTGTTTCCGATTGTGGATCCGTTCGGTGGAGTTCCGATCTTCTTCAGCATGACGTCAACCTGGAGCGCAAAGGAGCGGCTCCGCACCGCGATTAAGACTGGGTTATGGGTATTCGTCATTCTGGTCACGTTTCTCTTTTTTGGGCGCTTCGTGTTGTTGTTCTTCGGCATCTCTCTGCCCGTAATCAAAATCGCCGGCGGGCTGATCGTGGCCAACACCGCCTGGGGCATGGTGACGTCGCACGCCCGCATCACGCCGGAGGAAAGTCACGAGGCGGAAGACAAAGAGGATATCTCGCTCACGCCTCTGGCCATGCCGCTGATGTCAGGTCCGGGCGCGATTGGAGTGGTCATGGCTCTGGCGGCGCATGTGGACAACTCCGCGGCGTACATCGGGATGGTCGTCGGCATTGCTGGCATTGCTCTGAGCGTGTCGCTCTTTTTCGGCCTGGGAGGGCCGCTGGTGCGGCGGCTGGGTCCGAGCGCGGTGGGCGCGATCAACAAGATCTTCGGCTTCCTTATACTGGCGATCGCCGTCCAACTGATTTGGAACGGCGTGGCCGACTTCAGGAACTAATGTGGGGCGGGTACTCCCTTCGGCTTCGCTCAGGGCACGCTTGCCCGCCAACTGCCAGCGGTGCCCAAGTTTCCTGGAACCACGGCGCCTGCGAACCCGTATCAGAGACAGGCGCTCTGCGCCTGCGAGGTGCTTCATGCCTGGAAAAGGTCTGGTCTGTTTCAACTCACTCTACAAAGCGGTATTGATGTGTCTGGTGTTGGTTGCGTTGGGTGCAGCGCCGGTGCGCGCGGCCAGCGGCGGGAACAACGACTGGAATTATGAGGAAACGCGCAGCGATACCCGCGAGTTTGCAGCGGGCGGCTTTGTGCATGTGCGGATGAGCGTGGGCGACATGCGCATCAAGCGCGGGAATACCAACAAGATCAGCCTGCGCTACACCATCAAGTCACGACACGAGAGCAACGTGAAAGAGGCGAAGGTCGACTTCGACGTTCACGGCAGCGATGCCACGCTTGAGTTTCACGCGCCGTCGGGCGGTAACACGTCGTTTGACGTGGAGCTGGAAGTGCCGCAGAACACCAATCTCGACGTGCACGAGAAAGTTGGCGACGTCACCATTGAGGACGTTGAGGGCGATAAGGATCTGACGCTGGGCGTAGGCGACATTCGCGTGGCCAACGGGCGCGCGGGATATCGATCGGTGCACGCGAGTACCGGCATTGGCGATGTGGACGGCGACGGCTACGGCGATACCAGCGGCTGGCTAGGCAAAACGCTGAAGTATCACGGCGAGGGGAAATACGAACTGCGAGCGCATGTTGGGGTCGGGGACATACACCTGGAAGGGAAGTAGAGCTTCACCGAATAAACAAATGGCAGACCCTCGCGGGTCTGCCGTTTTGATTTCTTCACGCCAAGAGCGACAGGCTAAGAGCCAAAAGCTACTTCATCGCATTGACGCGTACGCCTAAGCGTGACTTGTACCGCGACGCGGTGTTCTCGTGTAGCAGGCCCTTCTGAATACCTTTGTCGAGGGCCGAGACGGTCTTGCGGTAGGCCTGTTCTGCGGCCGCCTTATCGCCTTTTTCGATGGTCTCGCGCAGGTCGCGCAATTGGGTGCGCAGGGTGGACGTGTTGGCGCGGTTGACGGCCGTGCGCTTCGTGGTCTGGCGCGCACGCTTCAGCGCCGAAAGATGGTTTGCCATAGCTGGTTGGTTACCTTTGTAAGTACAGAGAGTTATTCGGGGTAGGTCCGAATTACTTATTATAAGGGAGCAGTCCCGACCGGTCAAACCTATGGCGGTTCCTTCCATCGCAGAGATCGACACTTTGCGGGAGTGGGTGCGCACGAGAGTTGTACCCTGCGTCGGTTGCTGACGCGAGTGCAGCCACGCCGTAGGATTCGTCAGGGAAAACTTTGGCCCGCTTCAATCCTAATCACAGTCCTAACTACCCTAGCTCGCGCTCTCGGGCATGTGCACCGTCTTGAGATGGTGATCGAAGGCGCGCTGCAATTGCATGCTGTATTCCTCGCGGGTGGGACGATGGCTGCCGGACGCGACGCGGAATTTTTCCTGCCCGGGGCAGGCTGTGCATTCTGCCTCAACCGGAATATCGCCGAGCCATTTGGTGACGCGCAGGAACGGCTTCTTCATCACGTATAGTTTCCCACAGACCCGGCCAAAACTGCGCCATCGCTACATTTTCATCCCATTGACTCCCTTTGCGCGTCGGGTTAGGCTTTATCCCAATGGTAGTGACTTGCCTCCTGGGCATGCGTCGTCCGGTCGGTCCCGTCTCTAAGCGAAACCCTGCCTTGTCTGTGAGGTGCATGGGCGCATCTTGCGCGGCTGTCCCTACATTTATATTCAAAGAGACTGAATGAAGAAAAGCGTCGGGCTTAGCCCCAATATCGAGACCTTGTTCGGCACGCGGGACGAGAATGTCCGGTTGCTGGAAGACGGTCTCAACATCACCATTAATTTGCGTTCGAACGCGGTCGAACTGGACGGAGCGGCGCGGGATGTGGCGCGCGCGGAACAGGTGTTTGCGGACTATGAGAGCCTGCAGCGCGCCGGCCATACGTTCAACAATGGCGACCTGAACAGCATGCTGCGCGTTCTGCTGTCGGACCAGAACGCAACCCTGCGCGGACTGGCGGACGCGGGGCGCAAGCGCTCGTTCGGACAGCGGACGGTACAGCCCAAGAGCAGCAACCAACGCCGCTATCTCGAAACTATCGAAAAGAATGACATGGTGTTCGGTATTGGTCCGGCGGGCACGGGTAAGACGTATCTCGCGGTGGCGATGGCGATTTCCGCGCTGCTGGCCAAGCGCGTGAACCGAATCATCCTGGCGCGTCCGGCGGTGGAAGCGGGCGAGCGGCTGGGATTTCTGCCGGGCACGCTGCAGGACAAGATTGACCCTTACCTGCGGCCTCTGTACGACGCTTTGTATGACATGCTCGATCCGGAAAAAGTGGATCGCTATCTGGAGAAGAACGTCATCGAGATTGCGCCGATCGCTTTTATGCGTGGGCGCACGTTGAACGATTCGTTCGTGATTCTGGACGAAGCCCAGAACACGACTTCGGAGCAGATGAAGATGTTCGTCACGCGCCTTGGGTTCAACTCGAAGGCGGTGATTACCGGCGACATCACGCAGATCGATTTACCCAACGCCCGGCGCAGCGGCTTGATCGAAGCGATGGAAGTGCTGAAAAACGTGGAAGGGCTGGCGTTTTGCCGCTTCGACGAAACCGACGTAGTGCGGCATCAGTTGGTGCAGCGCATTGTTCATGCGTACGACGAGCACAAGGCGCGCGCCGAGCAGCAGATGTTGCCGCTGGCGGAACCCAGAAATGCCGATGCGGCGAACGCCCAGAAGCAGGCCGCGGACGCGCCGGTCACGAATCAGGAGAAGCCGACTTCGGCCGAAGCCAAGGGATAACGGCGTACAGATTGTGCAGGAGGGCCGGGATATGGCCCTCCTGTTTATTTTTGCGCTGGAGCCGTTTTCGGACTTCGCTGCCGGAGCAGCGAAGAACTACAGAGAAGAAGGGAAGACTTGGTTATTCTGCAAAAGAAAGTTGCCGGATTGAAGGAGGGCTCACTCGATCGCTTTGTGCTGCGCGCCCGAAAGGCCGTCGGGCTGCGCGGGCGGATAAACGTGCTGGTCACCAGCAGTGCGGCCGTGCGTTCTCTGAACCGGCAGTTTCGCGGAAAAAATAAGGCGACGGATGTGTTGTCGTTTCCGTCCGCGCCCGGTTCGGAATCGGGGAAGACGGGGAAGTTGGCGGGGGATATCGCGATCTCCGCGGACATTGCGTTGCAAAATTCTGTCCGGCTCGGACATGCGGTGAGCGAAGAGATCAAGATTCTGACGCTGCACGGGATCCTTCATCTGGCGGGCTTTGACCATGAGAGCGATAATGGTGAAATGGCGCGTAAAGAGGCGACATTGCGCCGGGCGCTCAGACTGCCGGCGGCTCTGATCGAACGAGTGACGATCGAACGAGCAGAGGTCGAACGAGGGCGAGGCGAGAGAATATCCGCGACACTTCGGCGCGGCGTTGCTCGCACCACAGGAGCGCGGGGAACGGCATGAACTATGCCGTCGCCATCGCGCTGCTTCTGCTGCTTGGCCTGTTGACGCTGGTCTCGTATGTGGATCGTGTCTACCAGGAAGTCGGGAAATTTCTTTCCCGGGAATTTCAAGACAATATCGACGTCTTCGAGCAGAAGGTTGAACCTGAACTAGGCGTGGGCCGCACCAGGGCTGCGCTGTCGATGGCCGTCCTCACGCAGTTGACGATGGCGGCGATTGCGCTGCTCATCGGCTTTCTGGTTTTCAGCGACCAGACGTGGAGCGTCTACGAGATTCTGCAGGTCACGATCAGCCTGATTCTGATCGTGATCGTGTGCAACCGGTTTCTGCCTTTCGTATTTTTCTCGCGCACTAAAGGTGAGTGGCTGGTTCACTGGACGCTCGTTCTCAAGGTCCTGATTTATCTGGCTATGCCGGTCACCATCGTGCTCGGCTTCCTGCAGTCGGTTGCGGCGCTGACCAAGCAAGGCTCCAGCGAACAACCCGAGACTTCGGCCGAAGCGGTGGATGCGTTGATCGAAGCGGGCCAGGAAGAAGGGATTATTCAGGAGGGCGACCGCGATCTGATCCAGTCAGTGGTGGAGTTCAGCGGCAAGACCGTGCGGGAGGCGATGAAGCCGCGCCCGCAGATGTTTGTCGTGCCCTCCGATACGACGGTTGAGCGGTTCATCGAAATGCTCCGGATCAAGCATTACTCGCGCGTTCCAGTGTATGAGGGCAGCGTTCACAACATCAAGGGCATCGTCTATACGCAGGATGTGCTGCAGGTGCCCGACAGCGAAGCCCACGTGCGCACGCTGGATACGATTATGCGGCGCGACGTATATTTCGTTCCCGAGAGCAAACTTGGGAGCGACCTGCTGCGCGAAATGCAGAAGCAGAATGTCCGCATGGCGATTGTGGTGGATGAATACGGCGGCGTCGCTGGACTGGTGACGATCGAGGATCTGGTGGAAGAGATTGTGGGCGAGATTCGCGACGACCATGACAAGCCGGAGATTGTACGCGAAGGCGAGCGCTCGTTCATCGTCGCCGGCGGAATGGACGTCGACCGGCTCGATGAACTTTTCGGCAGCAAGCCGGAAGGAAAAGAGTCGGCTACCATCGCCGGTCTGGTCAGCGAACTCGCGGGACGCATTCCACGCAAGGGCGAGGTAGTGGAGGAAGATGGTCTGCGCTTCGAAGTGTTGGAATCGACCGACCGCAAGGTCGAGCGCGTCAGGGTCACGGCGGTGCAGCCGCGGCAGTTGAAATTGATTTAAGGCGGCTTCTAGCTGCTAGCTCCTGGCTTCTAGCAAAAAATCCATTCGCGACTTTAACCCCTCGGCACCTAACCGCAAAAGAGCCTAAGATGATCGAGCAGGTTTTTCTAGCTAGAAGCTAGCAGCTAGGAGCTAGAAGCTGTCCTATGCCCTTCCGTTCCGGTTTCGTTTGCATTCTCGGGCGCCCCAACGCGGGGAAGTCCACGTTGCTCAATGCGCTCGTTGGCGAAAAGCTGGCGATCATTTCGCCGAAGCCGCAGACTACGCGGAACCGCATTCAGGGCGTGGTGCACGTTCCCAAGCGGAAGGGCAAGGGCGGCGGGCAGATTGTGCTGGTCGATACTCCCGGAGTCCACAAGCCCGACTCATCCCTGGGTCGAAAGATGATGGTCGAGGTGCGCGAAGCGCTGGAGGGCTGCGATCTGGTGCTGGTAATCATGGACGTCACGCGCAAGTTCGATCCCCGGGATCAGTTTGCGTTGGATCTGTTGCGGCGGCCGAAGACGAAGGCGTTTCTTATCCTCAATAAAGTTGACCTGATCCGCGAAAAATCGAAGCTGCTGCCGTTGATCGAGCAATATCGCAAACTCTATAACTTCGCCGAAGTGGTGCCGATTTCCGCGCTGAAGCGCAACGGGCTCGACACGCTGCTCGACATGGTGATCGCGACCCTGCCCGCCGGTCCAGCTTATTTTGCCGAGGATCAGATCACCGATCAGCCGGCGCGGTTCATGGCGGCGGAGATTATCCGCGAACAACTGCTGCTGAATACCAGCGAAGAGATTCCTTACGCGACCACCGTGATGGTGGATAACTTCGAGGAAGGCGCGCGCCTCACGCGCATTGCGGCAACCATTTATTGCGAGCGCGACGGGCAGAAGGGAATTCTAGTGGGCAAGGGCGGCCAGATGCTGAAGAAGATTGGCACGTCGGCCCGGCTGCAGATCGAGCGCATGCTCGAGACCAAAGTCTTTCTCGAGCTCTACGTGAAGGCAGAACCGGGATGGCGCGATTCACGCCGCTTCGTGGAAGAACTGGACTGGCGCCGGCAGTTGGAGCACAGGATGCTGGAGCACGGCACTCCGCAGCCTCGCACATCGGAAGATCGCATGCCGGAACGGCTTGCTCGGGAAGATCGTGCAGAGAACTCAGGCGCGCCTACGGTCAGGATTGCAAACGACGTTCGTAACCCCACAGAAGACTGACGTTGTGTTATGTTAACGAGCGCCTCGAATGTGGCGGCCATTGCCGGATTTGCGCGGTGCCGCTAGAATTTAGATAGGCCCGCAGTTCGCAACATTCAGCAAACGGGCTGACAGGGGACGAACGGGCCAACCATGGAATCTGGGGATTCTTCCGAGGAACAACTTCCGGAGCACGATTTCGATCCAGCACAACTTGACCTGCGGGTGCGAGTCACGCTTGCGGCCGACCGCAAGGCCGTTGACCCGGTCGTGGAACAGGTGATGGAGTATGTGCGCCAGATGAAGAACGTCGAGGGCAAGGAAGACGCCATCGAACTGGCCCTGCAAGAAGCGCTGGCCAATGCCGTGGTTCACGGCGCCAAGGAAGATCCCACGAAAATCGTGGAGTGCATCGTGGCGTGCGACGAGCAGCGGGGCATCCTCATTATCGTTCGCGATCCCGGCCCAGGTTTCGATCCACAAGGGATTCCCAGTTGCACCATGGGCGAGAATCTCTACTCCAATCACGGCCGCGGAATTTTCCTCATCAACCAACTCATGGATGAAGTGAAGTTCCATAAGAACGGAACTGAGATTCACATGGTGAAGCGGTAGTCGCCCCTCCCGCATCTTGGGTTACAAACCAATCCTTCGATCTGGGCGTCCTCCGGCTGCGTCAGGAAATCATCACGACCCCGGCGATTTTATTTCCCCAGATTGTCCGTGACTCAGGCAAAATGATCGCACTATGAACCTCAAGAGACTGTTCTTGTGCGCGACGCTGCCTGCCCTGGTCCTGATCGCGAGCGCGGTTTACGCTGCCGGACCGTTTGAAGTGACGATCGAGCGCGGCGTGACGGCGAAGATGCGCGATGGCGTTGTTCTTCGAGCTGATATTTACCGTCCCAAGGCCGAGGGAAAGTTTCCGGTCCTGCTGCAACGCACACCTTACAACAAGAGCAATGGAGTCAGCTTCGGAGTTCGCGCGGCGGCGCGCGGGTTTGTCACCATTTTTCAAGATGTCCGCGGGCGCTATTCTTCCGAAGGCGAGTGGTACACCTTCAAGAATGAATCGAATGATGGCTACGACTCGGTGGAGTGGGCCGCAGCACTGCCGTATTCCAGCGGCAAGGTGGGAATGTTTGGCGGATCGTATGTCGGCGCGACCCAGATGCTGGCGGCGATTGCGCATCCCCCGCACCTGGCGGGTATTTGCCCGGTAGTTACGGCAAGCAACTACCACAACGGATGGACGTACCAAGGCGGCGCGTTCGAACAGTGGTTCGACGAATCGTGGACGTCCGGGCTTGCGCAAGATACATTCGATCGGACGGTCGCGCATAACACCAACGCTCTGCTGGGAATGGGGAGGCTGCCCGTGACCAGCTATCCGCTGTTCAACTTTCCCGACTCGTCGTCGGATATTTACGCATCCAAAGCGCTCGCGCCTTATTTCCTCGACTGGCTGGCTCACCCCGACTACGACGATTATTGGAAGCGCTGGTCGATCGAAGAGCATTACGCCGACATCAATGTTCCCGCGCTCACAGTGGCTGCGTGGTATGACATTTTTCTGGGCGGATCACTGCGTAATTATGCGGGAGTTCGAGCGCGCGGAGGAGAGGCGGCGCGCTCCGGGCAGCGCCTGCTGGTGGCGATCGGAGGACACGCGGGGGATGGGCGGAAAATTGGCGATGTTGATTTTGGACCGGCCGCGGCTCAGTTCAACGAGGACGAAGTGATCTTGAGTTGGTACGAATACCTGCTCCAGGGAGTACAGAATCGATTCGCCAAAGAGAAGCCGGTCAAGCTCTTTGTGATGGGACGAAACGAATGGCGGGAGGAAGATGACTGGCCGCTGGCGCGAGCGCAAAGCACTAAATACTTTCTGCACTCGGATGGCGGCGCAAACTCGTTGCACGGGAGCGGCAGCCTTTCCGCCGCGCCTCCACGTAAGGAATCGCCGGATCATTATGTGTATGACCCTGCGAATCCCGCACCGACCGTTGGCGGCCCATTATGCTGCGACAGTTGGCACCTGCCGCCGGGGCCGCGCGATCAGCGTTCGATAGAAGCCCGCGACGATGTCTTGATTTACTCCACTCCAGCGTTCACCCAGGACACGGAAATCACGGGACCCATTAGCCTGGAGTTGTTCGCGAAATCGACCGCCGTGGACACGGATTTCACCGCCAAGTTAGTAGACGTGGCGCCGGATGGTTTCGCACAGAACCTGACGGAAGGGATTCTCCGCGCGCGCTATCGGGACTCGCAGGAAAAATCTGTCCTGATGAATCCTGGACAGGTTTACAAGTTCACTATCGATATGTGGGCGACCAGCAATGTGTTTCTCAAAGGGCACGTGTTGCGTCTGGAAGTCTCCAGCAGCAATTTCCCCCGCTTCGACCGGAACTTGAATACTGGAGAGGCTCAGGGGTCGGGAGAACAATTTACTTCAGCCACCAATACCATCTATCACGACGGCGAACATCCCTCGGCATTGGTGTTGCCAGTGGTGGCGCCGCGTTGAGCGCGATACGGCCTGTTTTTCCGTAGTGTAATGAACCTGCAGTTCCTATTGTCATGTCAGCGCAGATGTTGATGCGAAGGATGAAAATGTTCAAGGCAATGCAGTGGGGTTTGCGATGTTTGGCGCACACTCGCGGACGAGCTAGCCGACGCGCGCTCGAACAGCCGTGGATTTTGCGCGTTTGTTTTCGCGGATCTGGTCGGTTGTAAACTCGCCTCCGCAAACACTGCAGCGCCAGCCAGATGTGGCGTGCGCAATGACGGGCACGGATTGCTGATCGGTGCTCCGGGCTCTCACCAGTTCGCTGCTGCAGCGCGGACACTGTCGTTGAATCATAAACTCCGAATCATAAACTCCGAATCATAAACTCCTGCGGAAGAAACGTCTCCTGACGTGGGGGAAATCAGTTGCCAGCACGGATCGTCCGAACTTCCTCAGCCGTAAGGCGGGAAGCATCGCAATAGCCGTATCCCTTCAGACAGGCCGCGTAATTTCGCTTGTGCTCGGCGTCCGCCAGTGTCTTGGCTTCCGGGGTAGTCAGTTTTGTGTAGTCGCAAGTTTCCTGCCCGTCTTTACAAGCCGCGAGATTGCGCCGGTGTTCCGAGTAGGCTGTTTGTTTGGCTTGCAGCGGGCTGAGTTGGGAGTGATCGCATTCGTCCCAGCCGTTTTCACAATTTTGCGCGTTGCGCTGGTGTTCGGCAGCAGTGACGTCAATGGTTTCGGAAGAAGTCAGCTGGGAATGATTGCACAGTCCAGTGCCGTGCTTACAGTCGGATGTATTGAGTTGCTGTCTGGCGGCGGCAACTGCGCTGGCTTCCGATGGACTCAGGGTCGAGTGGTTACAGGCCCCTGACCCGCCCTTGCAGTCGGCGACATTTCGCATGTGCTCCGCCGTGGACGAATCGCGCGCCTCGGAGGGCGTCAGTTTAGAGTGGTCGCACGAACTGATTCCCTGGTTGCAATCGGATACATTGCGTTGGTGGTCGGCCACTGCCAATGCTGTGGTTTCCGGTTCCGTGAGTTTCGAGTGATTACAGGAGGCGTATCCGTTCCGGCAGTTGGCAACGTTACGTCCATGGGCAGCCAGAGCTACCTCCGCCGATTGCGCCGCGCTCAGCTTGGACCGATCGCAGGCTTCGCGGCCGGCCTTGCAGGCGTCCAGGTTTTGCGCAGCATCGGAGGACTGAGCCACCGCAAGAATCGGCAAAAAAGTGAGGCATGCGACTTGTGCCCAATGCGATCTTGGTCGACTGGCTGTCATAGTGTTTCCTTAATGAAGCGGAAGGACCACACTCGTATAAGAAATTCCCATAGAATTTGTTGAGCTGACCGGAACGGGGGTGCCGTTCCGGTCCGCCCAAATCCGTCTTGCAGTTATTTCGAGTCTTCCTTTACTTCGGCGATTCTTGCCTGTTGGCCTGCTTCGGCTACAGCCTTCAGGAATGCATCAGCGCTTCGCGGCGTCGTCACTTGTCCTGAGAGAATGCTGCGGAACCTCATGTGCTTGCCGTAAATCGCTTCCGTCGAGTCATTGTCCTGCTCGACGACCGCGCCTTCCAGAGTCAAGCCGGCGAATACGCCCTTCGAACGCGAGTAGGTCAGCATTTCCGTGTTCATCTTCCAGTCCGTCCCCGCGGACGCATGACGTCCGACCGGGCCTGCCGCTACCGATCCTTCGCCCGTCAGTTCAAACTTGCTGGAGAGCAGATGCTGCAACCCCCGGTCGTTCATGACCAGCATGACCAGGTCGACATCCTCAACGCCGATCTGCAATCCCCAGCTTCCTCCACCGACGGAGATGAACGCCGGAGCGCTCCAGCCCTCAGCCGTGCGGCACGTGGCCACGCCGCGTCCGTGCTTTCCCCCGAATACGAATCCACCTTTGATCAGGTCGGGCACGACCACAATGCATTTCGCGCCGTTCAGAACTTCTTCCGGGATGCCCTTGTCCGGAGTCGACATGATCGCGTGCAGAACGGCCACGGATCGATCCATGCGGTCCACCGAATCTTCGCGCGCCGAGCCCGCAAATGCGAAGGTTCCAAACATCGCCATGGCGGTCATTATTAACAGTGATAACAGTGACATTGGTTTTTTCATGAATTGTTTTCCTTTTAAGTGCTGCGGAACTAAGAGGAGACAACTTCAGATAGCTGACTTAGCTCAGGAGACCTGAAAGAGAGAGAGGGATTGCTCGTCTCAAGAACCATGATGGCTGAGGCCGTCCGCAATAGCTGGTCTGAATTGCTCACTTCGAACTCGCTGACCGATTTGCTCCATCGCTTTATTCGTCCGTTTGTGCTTTGCGAGCCCTGACATGTGAGCAATCCGGCTCAGAATCGACGGTAGGATCCTGCCATGCTGAGCTGTCGGAAATCGGATGACCGAAATGCTCGCGGCTGACTCTGATCTCGCGAGGGACGCTCTGAAGGAGAAGCAAAAGGTGAATCGATGAACCGGTTTCTTGCCTTCTTCGCGCGACTGGGAGCTCTTCGGCCGCAGTCCCAGCCATTTCAAACACAAAGAATGTGCCCATCCTGCGGATTGATCACACCGCGCGCGAAACGATTGTGCCTGGAGTGCGGGAAGCCGCTCAACACCATTCCACCCAATCCACAGGAAGTAAAACAAGAAGGATGAACCGAGGAGATTCATATGCTTTGGACGATTGTTGCGGTACTGCTGATTCTGTGGCTCTTAGGCTTCAGCCTGCACGTGGCCGGTGGTCTGATCCATCTGCTGCTGATTGTGGCCCTGGTTGTGGTCGTCATTAACTTACTGAGCGGACGTCGAGGCACGATCTGAACACTTCAGAAGGCGCGAGTGCAACGGAGTGGAAATGAATGCGAGTTCGGATTAGTTGACTTGCCCTGTCCGAATCTTCCTCCAAACTCCCCGGAGAGAAGGGAACATCCTTCGCGTTGACCGGCCTCAGTATTTCTTCCGTGCGCAAAGTCGGCTCGGTCCGTCCGACTTGGTTAACAGAACAATAAACAATGAAGGCCCAGGCCGAGCAAAGGCTCGAACTGTGCTTTCTTGCTCAGACTGCGACCGACGGTAAGTGAGACAGTTCGATCAGAATTATGCAAGCCAGACCGAGCTTGCAGTTTGTCTCGGGCGGAATCGTACCCCTCCATGTGCGCAGCCCGCAGCCGTACAGCATTACCGGGCACGCCAAGGATGATCGGGCAAAAGGAATCAAATCATGAGTATCACTCGTTCCATTCGTTCCCTGCTGTTTGCGCTCTTCTTGGTCGCCATTTCGGCGGCAGCCTACGCGCAACTCAGTGTCTCAATCTCATTTGCTCCTCCGGAGTTGCCGGTCTACGAGCAGCCTATCTGTCCTGAAGATGGCTATCTTTGGACGCCCGGATATTGGGCCTATGCCGACGACGCGGACGGTTATTACTGGGTGCCGGGCACTTGGGTGATGGCTCCGGAACCTGGTCTGCTCTGGACTCCGGCCTATTGGGGTTGGGGCAACAACGGGTATGTTTTCAACCAGGGCTACTGGGGTGAGCAGGTAGGTTTTTATGGCGGCGTCAGTTACGGTTATGGATATTACGGTGACGGCTATCAAGGCGGACGCTGGCAGGGCGGACAGTTCTATTACAACCGGTCGGCGAGCAACGTGAATGTCACCAATATTCACAACGTCTACAACACGACGATTATCAACAACAGCACCAACCGCGTCAGCTACAACGGCGGCAGTGGCGGAATCAGTGTTCGTCCCACGACTCAGCAGGAGTCCATTTCACATGAGCGGCACATTGCTCCCGTCGCGGCTCAGACGCAGCATGCGCAGGAGTCGCGTAGCAATCCTGAGCAGCGTGCGTCCGTGAACCACGGCACGCCTGCGGTCGCAGCTACTCCCAGGCCCGGGGCCTTCAGCGATCAAGCCGCCGTGCACGCTAAACCGACCGGGACGCCCTATAACGCTCCGGTGAATCGCGCGGCCGCTCAGCCGCCGGCCAATACTCCGGCCGCGCGCGCAGAGAGCAATCCGGCTCGCTCCGATCGGCCTGTGCCGACGAATCAGCCGGAGTCGAACCGCGCACCAGCCGCGAGGCCCAACGAGGCGCAGCCGAATCGACCCGAGCCGAATCGACCCGAGCCGAACAAGCCCGAGCCGAACAGGTCCGAGCCGAATCGTGCGCCGACAACGCAGCCGGATCGACAGCCGGAACCGAATCGTTCACCTGCGGCCCAGCCCAACAATCGGCCAGAGTCCACCCGAAGTGAACCGCCTCAACGGCCGGTGACCCCGCCGCCGAGCCAACGTTCGCAGCCCGAGCGTGCATCGCCCCCGTCCGGGCCCCGACCTACGGCGCAACCACCGCAACATGCCCAACCGGCGCCGGCAAAGCCTGAGCCGAAAAAGTCGGAAGAAAAGCCGAAACAGAACGAGAAACCGCAGTAACCGATTGCGCCAAACTTGAATTCACTACTCCGGGCATCCTGAATCCTCAGGGTGCCCGATTCTTTCGCGCCGTGGGGACCTGAAGAATGCAACTCGGATTTATTCAAAAGCTGTCGCTGCCGCTGGTCCTGTACGCTGCGCTAACGCCTGCGGTAGCGCAAAACTCAGCAGGCATAGGCGAAGGCGGGTGTCGGCAAATTGCGAGGCAGTCGTCTCATACTGCATCCACCTTCGTTCATGGCTTTGAGGCGGCGCCTCGCAACGCCATCCGGCCGCGCAATCTGAAGTGGGAGTTGCCCATTGCCGCAGCCACTGGCTTGTTGATCGCAACCAGCGACCCACACATCAACAGCCACATTCAGTCGCCTTCCTTCGTGAACGCCTCGACCCTCGGATCCAACATTGGTCTTGGAATCGAGCTTGGAACGGCGGGGATGATGTATTTCGTGGGTTGCACGGGGGATCGCGCGCCGTTCGCCGCAAACACGGGCTGGGTTGCCCTGGAGGCGATGGGCGCGGCGTCGCTGATGGACTATGGGATCAAGGTCGCCACCAACCGTCAATATGCCTACGCCCCCAACACTCACGGAGAGTTTTGGGAAGGCGGAAAGTCGTTTCCTTCGGGGCATGCCGCGGTGAGCTTCGCATTCGCCAGTGTCATTGCTCATCGCTATCTGAGGAATCATTGGCTCAAGTGGAGTGTCTATGGGCTCGCTGCGGGAGTCAGCCTGGCACGAGTCGGAGGCAAAAAGCATTTCGCATCGGACATTCTGGTGGGCAGTACTCTCGGATATGTGACGGGAACTTACCTGGCATCGCACTAGCACCGGGCCGCCCGAGAGCAGAACTGTGACGCCAAGACTAGTCGTGAAGAACGACATTCAGCAGGGAACTGTGGACCTGCAAGGCTCCCTCGGTCCCGCCGGCGTAGTGAATGAAACCCAGCTTCCGGAACCGGTTCATGAAAAAGCTGACCCGCGAACGGGTCGTTCCGACCATGTCGGCCAGCGTCTCTTGGCTGATCTTAGGGACGACCGTTTCCGGAATGCCTTCCTTGCCAAAATGCGCCAGCAGTAAAAGGACGCGGGCCAGTCGTTTCTCACTGGAGTTGAACAACTGGTCGACCAGATCCTCCTCGTAACGGATATTCCGCGCCAGCAAATAAGCCACGAACATTTCAGACAGTGTGGGTTCGCGATGAAGCGCATCCATCATGGTTTTCTTTTCCACTCGGAGAATCTCGCAATCGGTCATCGCCGCCGCGGAGCCCATCCTTAAGAGCTGGCCCGCCAGCGAACCTTCCCCAAAGAAATTTCCCTGGTTGACGATCGCAATGGTGGCTTCTTTGCCGATCTGAGATACGACGGTGAGCCGCACTTTGCCTTTTTGCACGTAGAAGACAGCGTCAGCGCTGTCCCCCTGCGAAAATATCGACTGCTTTTTCGCGACGATCAGGATCTTCCTCCCGTCGCCAATGGTCGCGAGGAAGGTGTCGGGATCGAATCCGCCGTTTTTCTTGGATGCCGCCGCAAGTTTCATCTCCTAATGATTATAGTCAGACGTAGGCCCGAACCTGCTAAATCGGCGGCACTTTAAATATTTGTGAAGTGTGCAATTCAGGGCAGTATTCCCGCCAGAATCAAACGATACTGATCGGTTGCTTCATCCTGCCGCAGCAATTCTTTGTGCTCGCATTTGTTGTTCATTCCAATCTGCGCATCACCCTCGCCGCACATTCCCAACAATAGTGTTCACAATTGAACAGCCTTCTTTCGCCGAACCATCCAATATACGTACTGCAAACGGACAGAGGCTAACGCACCGATTCGTTGCTTGTCACGAAACCGTCTCCCAGGTTGTTCGTGATTTCTCAGGAGAAATCATTTAAATGATGAAGAAAACTGTTTTCCTCGCGGTTCTTGCTCTAGCTCTTCCCTTGGCAACGTTTGCTGGCAGCAGCGTCGATTTCACCAACAGCGGCGGTACTCTTGCAGGCACCAATAGCGGTCTCACCCTGACCGGATCGGTGCTGGTCGCCGTGAATGGCCTGGGCGGCGGGCTGATCACGGGAAATGATCTTGGAACGGTGAGCTTCAGCACCGGCGCCCTCAGTAGCGGCTCCTTGCAAATGGGGGGCACGTTTGCCGCGGGCGGAATGTTCAATATCACGGGAAACGGCACCGACGGCATTCCCACCGGCGCCATTTTCAGCGGTTCTTTCACCGGACCCGTGACCTGGACATTGATGACTCTCGCCAACGGAACCCACAACTACACGCTGACCGGTTCCCTGACCGGGACCTGGTATAACGGCGCCACGCTCGATGGAGCGACCGTCCAGCTCACCATCAACACAGGCAAGGGCTTCTTCAACGGGCAGACCAATATTTCCAGCGGTGACACTACCTTCGCAACCGTTCCCGAGCCGGGATCGCTCGGCCTGCTGGGAACCGGCTTGCTCGGCATTGCCAGCCTCGTCCGGCGCAGATTGCAGGCGTCGCACGCCTAAGTGCGCTGCATTTCGCCTTCATCCGCGGGGCTTCCGGCTTTCGGCTTCCGGCTTCCGGTTCGTGACTGCAGTCAAAGTCTCCCCCCCGCGTTACCAGGAGCTTCCGGACGCCGAGAGCCGGAAGCCGGAAGCCACCCTTGTCAGGAGAAACTATGCCACCAACCATTGAAGTCGGCGCGATTCTGATGAAGCAATGGCCCGGTATGACGCAACTTCTAAACCTGGAGAGTCAGCCATATTCAGGCGAATGGAGTCTGCTCAAGGCTCTGGATGGCTCTGCACTTGATCGCAAGATTCATGCCGCGGGATGGAATTTCTTTTTCATGGCGGCAGAGGTCAAAGTGATGTTCTTTGGTGCCGCGGGAACCGCGAAGATCCAGAACGCGTTGCACAGGATCTTAGAAAAAGTAAAGCCGCAACGTTTCAACGGGCTCGAGGTCACCGCCATCGTTGCCCGCCGATTCCTGCTCGTCCCCTATGTAACCGTATCCGCCCATTCGCGCCACATGCAAGAGAGTTGTTATTTGGATAGCGCGGAGGCGAAGCAGATTTCCCAGCTCAACGCGGCAGGGGCCGCAACGGGTTAGCGCGGAGTCACCTTATAGAATTCGACGAAGTCTAGTTCTCATCGAGCCTGGGATTGCCCCATCGAGTTATTTGTCTGAGCCGGCCAAGCGCCGGTCCCGATGCGGTTCCGTGCGGGGCAGGCCAGTGCTCAACTCGCACCTTTCTCCGGGTTTTGCTCCACAGGTCGGGCAGCGCACCGACAGGGCCAGTTTTTTCTTGGTCTTCATGGCTTCACAATGCATCGTTCTCCGCGAACAAACTGGTCAATAGTGATCAGTTTGCGAGGCATATTCGTTGGATACTGAAAAGCTACATATTTCAAGTCCCAGCAACTGGTCATGCTCCCCGGGCCGATGTAACGGTTGGCCCCTTGCCGGTACCGGTTTTCACTGAAGTCAGGACGACAATGTCGCTATCCAAGGCAGTGCTACCGCCCAAGACTCTCCTTGAAGTCGTCGGCCCGCGGCCCATCTTGCAGGAAATGGCAGCCGCTCCTAAGACCCGATGGCATTCGAAGCCATCGCTGCCCAGCCGAATCGCGGTGATCGGAAATTATCTTCCGCGACATTGTGGAATCGCCACGTTCACGACCGACCTGTGCACTGCCATTTCCGCGGAGTACGGTGCGGCTCGACTGATGGCGCTCCCGGTCAACGACACCGACGAAGGGTATGACTACCCTTCGCGCGTACGCTGGTCGCTGGCCCAGGACGACCTGAAGTCGTATGAGGACGCGGCCGAATTCCTGAACTTCAACAACATTGACATGGTGTGCCTGCAGCACGAGTACGGAATTTTCGGCGGCCTGGCGGGCAGCCATATCCTGCACTTGCTACGCGGCTTGAAGATGCCCGTAGTCACCACGCTGCATACGGTTCTGCGCGAGCCTGATCCGAACCAGTTGCGGGTGATGGAAGAGATCGCGGAGCTGTCCGACCGCCTCATCGTCATGAGCCAGCTGTCGGGCCAGTTCTTGCAGGAAATTTTCAAGGTCCCGGGCAACAAGATCGACATGGTGCCGCATGGAGTTCCCGACCTGCCATTTCTGGATCCAAACTTCTACAAAGACCGTTTTGGCGTGGAAGGAAAGGCGGTACTGCTCACCTTCGGCCTGCTCTCACCCAACAAGGGAATCGAAAATGTAATTCGCGCGCTGCCTCAGATCCTTTCCAAACACAAGAATGTTGCCTACATGGTCGCAGGCGCGACCCATCCTCACATCCTGCGAAGGGAGGGAGATCGGTATCGCGCCAGTTTGCAGGCATTAGCGAAAGAGATGGGAGTGGAATCGCAAGTCATCTTCCACAACCGTTTTGTGAGCCCGGAAGAAATGGTCGAGTTTATCGGCGCTGCCGATATTTACATTACGCCCTACCGGCATGAAGCGCAGGTGGTTTCTGGAACGCTCGCCTATGCGTTAGGTGCGGGTAAGGCAATTATTTCGACGCCCTACTGGCATGCGGTCGAGTTGCTGGACGACCGCCGGGGCGCGCTGGTCCCATTCCAGAACCCCGACGCGCTTGCCAACAAGACCATCGAACTCCTCGACACTCCTGCGCTCCGTCACGCCATGCGCAAACGCGCTTACCTGTTCGCGCGCGAGATGGTATGGAAGCGCGTGGCGCAAGGTTACATGGGAAGTTTCTCCCGGGTGCGCAGCGACCGCATGGAACTTCCAAGAGTGCAGTTCGCGGCACGAATGATTCCCAACTCGCTGGATCAGTTGCCGGAAGTGAAGCTCGATCATTTTCATCGTCTAACCGACGACACTGGAATGGTGCAGCACTCGATCTTCACGATCCCGAACCGCCGCGAGGGATACACCACCGACGACAATGCGCGGGCGCTCATTTTTGCGGTCGAGCTGGGGCAAGTGGAAAAGTATCAGCGGGGGAAGGTCAGTCCATCCACCCAAACGGCAACTCTCTGTTATTCAGCATTCCTGGAGCATGCCTTCAACCCGGCGAAGGGGAGATTCAAGAATTTCCTTCGCTACGATCGCCGCTGGAACGAACCTGTCGGTTCTGAGGATTCCCACGGACGGGCGTTGTGGGCCCTGGGAACGGTTCTAGGCCGATCCCAGGATCAGGGATTGAGAGGCGCTGCGGGTCGTTTGTTCGAATTTTCTCTCCCCGCGGCGCTGGAGTTCAGCAGTCCGCGGGCGTGGGCCTACACTCTGCTGGGAGTTCAGGAATATCTTGATTCGTATCCCGGAGATCGCGACGCGCAGAAAGTGCGATCTTCGCTCAGCCGGCGATTGCTCGAAATGTACGAATCGATCCGGCGGCCGGATTGGAAATGGTTTGAGAATGTTCTCGCCTATGGCAACGCGAGATTGCCGCAAGCGCTGCTACTGGTGGGTGCGGCTTCGTCGGATGATCGCATGATTTCCGCCGGCCTCGAATCGCTGGATTGGCTTTCCCAGACGCAGCGCTGCGAAACCAACGGACACTTTGTTCCAATCGGTTCGCAAGGCTTCTACCGCCAGGATGGCGAGAAAGCCCGTTTCGATCAGCAGCCGATCGAGGCCGCCGGCGCCGTCTCTGCATGTCTGCAGGCGTTCCGCATTACTGGTGACAGCCGCTGGCGCGGCGAAGCCTGGTCGGCCTTCAACTGGTTCCTCGGCGACAACGATCTGCAACTGCCTCTCTATGACTCTGTCACTGGCGGCTGCCGCGACGGCCTGCATCCCGATCGCGTCAATGAAAACCAGGGTGCAGAATCAACGCTCTCGTTCCTGATGGCGCTCATTGCAATGCACTCCCTACAGGAACCTGAACGGAAGGAAATCCTTTCATGACAGTACCCGCGGAAAAGCAAGTCAGCGTGCTGAGCACTTCATTTGAGCCACTCCTGCATCGGCATCCTGCCAACCCGATCCTCTCGAGCAAAGACTGGCCGTATCCCATTAACAGCGTGTTCAACCCGGGCGCGACGCGACTCGCGGACGGCACGACCCTGCTCCTGTGCCGCGTGGAAGATCGCCGCGGTCTGTCGCATCTGTGCGCGGCGCGCTCCCGCAACGGAATCGACGGATGGCAGATCGACAAAGAACCGACCTTGATGCCTACCCCCCAGGAATATCCCGAGGAAATCTGGGGTATCGAAGATCCTCGCATCACCTTCGTTCCCGAGCTGCAGCAATACGCCATCACTTACACTTCGTATTCGCGCGGCGGCCCCGGCGTGTCTCTGGCTCTGACCAAAGACTTCCGCAGCTTTGAACGATACGGCGTAATCATGCCGCCTGACGACAAAGATTCCGCGCTGCTGCCGCGCCGGATCGGTGCATTCTGGGCCCTGATTCATCGCCCTGCAACCAATCTCGGAGCGCATATGTGGATTTCCTATTCTCCGGATCTGCGGCATTGGGGCAGCCACAGGCTGATGCTGGAAGCCCGCCGCGGCGCCTGGTGGGACGCCAACAAAATTGGCTTGTCGCCGCCGCCCATCGAGACCGCCAGGGGATGGCTGGTTCTCTACCATGGGGTAAGGCACACGCCCTCGGGCTGCCTCTACCGCTTGGGCTTGGCTCTGTTCGATCTGGAAAACCCGGCGAAGTGTCTTCTGCGTGGCGACTCCTGGATTTTCGGTCCGGAAGCCGAATACGAAGTCCACGGCGACGTCGACGACGTTGTATTTCCCTGTGGATATACCGTGGACGCCGATGGCGATACGCTCAACATCTACTACGGAGCGGCCGATTGTGCCATCGCACTGGCGCGGGCCAGCATACGTTCCCTGCTGGAATGGCTGGACTCCAACGGATGCTGTGAGCGCCGCCAGCGAGCGCAGGATTTATGAGCCTGTTCTCGAACCTCTTCCAGTTTGTTTGCGGCTGCCGCCACCGCCATCTGAGCCGCGTGTTCACCATCAAACGGCGCACCTACCGGGTGTGCTTCGACTGCGGGCGGGAATTCGACATCCCCAGCGCTCCTGTGCCAAAACGATCGAATCCCGTACCGCAAGCTGAAGCGTCCGCACATTCAGCATTGAACATTGCGAATTAAGTGTTGAATATTGAGCCATTGAATGAGCATTGAGACCACATCGCGGTCTCGGACGAATTTCTAGATGTGAGCTATCTTGCTCAGACGCACGAATCGTCGCATGTCATGATGGAATCCTGAGTGTGTAGTGGAGAGCAGCGGACGCTGATTCGCGGCTCTCATTCATAGGCCGCCGCCGAAGATTCCTGATCAGGACCCCCGGCACACGGCCACATCCAGCTAATCGGCAGTCTTCATCCGTGTGTTTGCCGCCAAACCTGGCGGCGGATCACGATTCGACCCTAAGCATTCTCGACAAAAAAACCGGGCAGTCGCCTCCGGCGGGTGAGAGGTGCGCGCTCGCAAGTGTCAGCTCGTACACAAGAAAGGTCAAAGATCATGCCTTTAATTCAACTCCTGGAAGTTCTCGTCGTGGTAGGCGTGCTCCTGTGGCTGGTGAATCGCTTCATTCCCATGCAGGGCACCATCAAATCCATTCTGAACGGCGTCGTCGTGATTGCCGTGGTTCTCTGGCTGCTCAATGTTTTCGGCCTGTTCCATAACATGTCCCATATTCGAGTCGGCACCCTGCTGTTCCGGTAAGCAACCATCCAGAATTCGAATCATCATCATGCAGCGCGGCAGTCATCTGCCTTAGGAGATATTGTGAAGAATCAACTGCTACTCGCAGTCAGCCTGACACTTGGTTTGAGCGGTCTCACCGCTATGAGCGGACTTGCTCAGACCAACGATGGCGTCGAAGCCATGCGCACCACACCCACGTTCCGCGTAACCGTCATCAGCCGGAGCGTGCAGGCGGTGAACTACCAGCATCGCAGCGGATCGTCGAAAGTCGATTTCGCGGGCACCGACCTGATGCCCTCTGCCAATGGCGTCGCTGAAGTCAACAGCAAGCGCGGATCCATCGCCATCGAAGCCGAATTTGCCGACCTGCAAAAGCCGACAACCTTCGGCAACGAATATTTGACCTACGTGTTGTGGGCGATCTCACCCGAAGGCCGCGCCGTAAACCTCGGCGAAGTGCTGGTCGGCGGCAATCGACGCAGCAAAGTAAATGTGACCACCGATCTTCAGGCCTTTGCCCTGATCGTCACTGCCGAGCCCTACTACGCGACGCGGCAGCCGAGTAATGTGGTGATCCTCGAGAACGTGGTGCGCGACACCACCAAGGGCAGCACCGAGGCCGTCAATGCCAAGTATGAATTGATGGAACGCGGCGGCTACATTCCGACGGGCTACAAATTTGATCCCGTGGTTTTGAAAGCCAACCTGCCCCTGGAGTTCTTTGAAGCGCGCAATGCACTGCGTATCGCTCAATCCGAGGGCGCCGAGCAGTACGCGCCGGACAGCTATCAGCACGCGGTTCAGCTGATGAATAACGCCGACAGCGACGCCACCAGCAGGCACATCGACAGAAAGCCGCTGATCGCGGTCTCTCGCGAAGTAGTGCAGACCGCGGAAGATGCGCGTGCGATCGCAGTCAAGAAAATGGGCGACGTCCGACTGGAAAATGAACGCCAGGATTCAGCCGACGCCCAGGCGCGTACGCAAGGGCAGGCCGATGAAGCGATGCGGCGCAAGGATCGAGCTGAGTCCGATGCAGCCAAAGCTCAAGCTGCCACGGCTCAGGCAGAATCTGACACCGCAACTGCGCAATCCGCCAACGCCCAAGCCCAGTCCGATGCAGCGCGGGCACGCAACGACGCTGCCGATGCACAGGCGGCGACCGCCAAAGCTCAATCCGACAGGGCCAACGATCAGGCTTCCTCCGCAACCGCACTCTCGGCGGCGCAGGCGGATGCCGATCAATCCCGTCTGGCGGCACAGAGCGCGAACTTGAGCGCGCAACAGGCGGAAACCGACAAGGCAGCGATGCGCACGAAGTTGTCCGAGCAGCTGAATGCCATTCTTCAGACTCGCGATAGCGCCCGCGGCCTGATCGTCAGCATGTCAGATGTTTTGTTTGACACCGGGAAGTTTTCCTTGAAGCCGGGAGCCCGCGAGAAGCTGGCGAAAGTTGCCGGCATCCTGCTCTCTTACCCCGGACTCAACATTGAAGTCGGCGGCTACACCGACAACGTCGGCGGCGATGCCATGAACCAAACGCTGTCTGAGAATCGTGCCGGATCCGTGCGCGACTACCTGGTACAGCAGGGCGTAGCGACGAAATCGGTTTCGGCGAGAGGCTTCGGCAACACTTTGCCGGTATCGTCCAACGACAACTCCGCCGGACGGCAGCAGAACCGCAGAGTGGAACTTCTCGTGTCCGGCGAAGCCATCGGCAACGCGGTCAACGCTACCACGGGAAGCCTGCGGTAAGGCAAGAGCAGGCAGCGATCTGATAAACGGAGGCAATACTTTTATGAAACTCGTTGGAGCGATCAGCACGGCAGTCCTCACGTTGTCCCTCGGAATCGGTATTCCGGCATACGCACAACAGGAGCAGCACGACCAGCAGGAAGAACACAAAGACAAGCCTGCCCAGGAAAAAGAAAAAAAAGCGCAACCCGAGAAACCGGTTAAACAGGAAGAGAAGAATAACAAGCCGGAAGAGAGAAACGCGCAGCAACAAGGCAGGCCCCAACAAAGTGAACAGCACGCCGGTGGGGGCCGCATTCCTGCCGACCGTTACAAAGCTAATTTCGGGCGCGAACATCACTTTCGTGTCAGCGAAGGCGATTACCGCAATCACCGTTTCCAATACGGCGGGTATTCATTCGGATTCGTCGACGCCTGGCCCAGCAACTGGCTCTACACCCAAGACGTGTTCGTCGTCGAAATTGACGGCGTGTATTACCTGTGCAACGCGAGCTATCCCGGCGTGAACCTCACGCTTTCCATCGCGCTATAACCCCGTCAGCCATGAAGGGCGAGGGGCGCGAGGCTACCACTAGCTCGCGCCCTTCCTGTCCTTCCTGTTGTATCGCGGAGAAAAGGAGCAAACATGCTTGGAACGATCTTGATCGTAATTCTGATTTTGGCCCTCCTGGGAGCGCTCCCCCGCTGGTCGCACAGTCGCGAGTGGGGTTACGCTCCGACCGGCGGCGTGGGACTGGTTCTCTTCATCATTGTTGTTCTGGTAGTCCTCGGCCGGATTTGAATGCGGAACCAGCCCATAACGACAGGCGCGATCTCGTGGAGGAGTTGGCGCCGGTTTTCTGTGCGGGCGACGGCTTTTCTCCTGCTCGTCCTGATGTGCAGCCCCGGTTCGTCCGCCTACTCGGTTCTTACCCACGAAGAAATCGTCGACCTGCTCTGGACCGCTGAGATCCAGCCGCTCTTGCTCATTCGGTTTCCCGGATTGTCAGAAGAGCAACTCAAGCAGGCCCACGCCTACGCCTACGGAGGCGCCGTCATCCAGGATCTGGGCTACTACCCATTTGGCAGCAAGGAATTCAGCGATCTGGTGCATTACGTCCGCAGCGGAGACTTCGTGCGCGAGCTGCTGCTGGAAAGCCAGGACGTCGACGAGTACGCCTTCGCCCTGGGTGCTCTGTCGCACTACGCTGCGGACAGCGCCGGCCACCCCGCGGTCAATCAGTCCGTCGCCATCGAGTATCCCAAACTGCGAGCCAAGTATGGCAAGTCCGTCCGCTATGCTCAGGACAAGACGGCGCACCTGAAAACCGAATTTGGTTTCGACACGATGCAAGTTGCGAAGAATCGTTATGCCTCGCAGCAGTATCACGATTTCATCGGATTCCTCGTATCCAAGCCTCTGCTGGAGCGCGTCTTTCCCGTCGTGTACGGAATGCAGTTGAAGGACGTGCTTACCCACGAAGATCTGGCGGTGGGCTCATACCGTTTCGCGGTCAGCCGGATGATTCCCGAGATGACTCAGGTTGCGCTGCAAGCTCACAAGAAGGACATCATGCGCGAGACGCCGGACTTCGCGAAAAAGAAGTTCCTGTACCGACTGTCGCGCTCAGACTACGAAAGGCAGTGGGGAAAAGACTATGTGAAGCCCGGAGTGGGCACCCGCATCTTGTCGACGCTCTTGCGATATATGCCGAGAGTCGGCCCCTTTAAGGGGCTAGGTTTCAATAATCCGACTGCTCAAACTGAGGATCTTTATTTCAAGAGCATCAACACAACCGTCGATCAGTATCATGCGTTTCTCGAAGAAGTGCGCAACGACAAGCTCGCACTCCCCAACATGGATCTCGATAGTGGCCAGCCGACGAAAGCAGCGGAATACTCGCTCACCGATGAGGCCTACGCAAAATTGTTGGGGCAGTTGTCCGATCGAAAATTCGATCTCACGTCGCCCGAACTGCGCGCCAACATCCTGGAGTTCTATTCCGACCCTTCGGCCGCGATCGAAACGAAAAAAGACCCAGTTCGTTGGCAGAGTGTGCTGTCGTCGTTGGATCAATTGATGTCCATGGTGCCGCCGGCGACAGTTGCGGGTAGCCCTCTCAGTGATCCTCGTGTGGTCACTCCACCCAGATCGGCTCCGCTATCCGAAAAGCAAGCACCATGATTCGGGCGACTCAATCAACACATTTCCAAGGAAGTGAGCCGAAGTGCACAGACGTTGGATGCGCCTCCGTGGAATCCTTCGTTATGACGCTTTCCGCGTCGCCTCATAGTCCACGCAGCCCGCAGCGGCAAGGTCGAACCGGGCAATCGAAGGATGATCTGGCAAGGTGATTCCAAATGCGTAACATCCGTTTGCTGTTGCTGACATTTTTGATATTGGCCATACCGGCCGCCTCGTTCGCGCAATTCGGCGTGTCCATCTCGATAGCTCCGCCCGCCCTACCCGTCTACGTGCAACCGATGGCCCCGGCCGACGGTTATCTGTGGACGCCTGGCTATTGGGCCTATGGCGAGGAAGGTTATTTCTGGGTGCCGGGTACGTGGGTGATGGCTCCCGAAGTCGGTTTGCTCTGGACGCCCGGCTATTGGGGTTGGGGTGACAACGCCTATGCCTGGAATGGCGGCTACTGGGGCACCAGCATTGGTTTCTACGGTGGCGTCAACTACGGCTTCGGCTACGGTGGCGTCGGCTATCAGGGCGGCTATTGGAGAAACGGCAGCTTCAACTACAACCGTTCGGTGAATAATGTAAACGTCACGAACATTCACAATGTCTACAATAAGACGGCAATCAACAACACCACGTACAACCACGTCAGCTACAACGGCGGCACGGGCGGCACTCACTCCCGTCCAAGCGCAGCCGAACAGACGGCGTCGCACGAGCGCCACACTGCGGCAACTTCCGCGCAAACCGAGCACCAGCAGTCCGCCGGTAAAAACCACGAGCTATTGGCTTCCGTGAACCATGGCCGGCCGGCAATCGCTGCCACCGCCAAGCCCGGAGAATTCATCGGTCACGGAGTGGTAGCGGCCAGGCAGGCAGGAGCACCGTACAAGGCCACCGCCAGCAAGTCGGCCGAGCACCAAGCGCCTGCAACTCATGCGAATCAGAACAAAACGGCCGAGAACAAAACGGCCCCGGCAACCCGCTCGCACGAAAACAAGTCAGCGGAGACTAAGGCAGCTACGGCTCGCACGCACCAGAACAAGTCACCGGAGACTAAGGCAGCGGCAACTCACACGAGCGAGAATAAGGCTGCTACGAACAAGGCAGCTACCGCTCGCACGCACGAGAACCGGGCAGCCGAAAGTAAAGCAGCGAAGCCTAGAGAAGCTCGTCCCACCAGTGAGTCCAAGCCGACTACAGCTCGTGCGCAGCCCGCTCCTCGTCAACAGACTGCACCACACACTGAAGCTGCACCCCGGGCGCAGCCTGCTTCTCATCCGGCAACGACCGCTCATGCGCAGCCTGCTCCGCGTCCTGCGAAAGAAGCGCCAAAGGCCCAAGAACGCCCTCGGAATTAGCAAACTGACGGCGAGGTATTACGTCCGTCTCGCGGGACGCAAAAGTCGAGTGGTGATGTATCGACGCGGGGCCCGTCCTTGGGCCCGCGTCATTTTTTTCGGCTGCACGTCGGGCAGGTGAAAAACCGAAGGGAAAAACGGACACCGATCCACCCCGAATGAATCCTGTGACAATCTGGCGCCATCTATTAAGATAGCGCGCTATGAACAACAAAGCGGGGAAGGTCCTGGTCGCCGAGTCTGACGATAGCCTCAGAGAACACATCGTCACAGTTTTGAGCGACGCGGGATATGAGGTCTCGACCGACTGCCAGGGAGGAATAAAGGCAGTGGTCGCCTTCAGCCCTGAAATAGTTGTGCTGGGTGCCGATCCGCCACGGCTCGATTGTTGTGACCTTCTTTCTGAAATCAAAGGTTCTGAGCAGACGCGCAATATACGCGTTGTGATGCTATCTCCGGGGGGCGCAGCCGAGCGCACTCGGGGTCTGGATCTCGGAGCCGACGATGTACTGTCACTGCCTTTCGACTCTCACGAATTGCTGTCGCGGGTGCGTTCGCAACTACGGAATAAGTCCGTCGCGGACGAGTTTCGAGAGCGGCTGCGCCTGGCCGAGGAAAATCGGAGCGCTACCCAGCAGGTCGTGACAGCCGTTAACGAAGAACGGCGGACGCTTCGGGTTGGCGGACTGGCGACTGTTGCTGTGCTTGTCGTTGCTTCCCTGGTCTTTTTCTTCTTGTACCGTCGCGGCCAGGAGCAGAATACCCGGGTCTACACTGCAATCACTCGATTGCAGACGGGTGTGCTGACAGAACAACAGTTGATGGAACGCTCGCGTCGGGCTCTGGAAGACCGTGACCACGATCCGTCCCAGGCTGGCGATCCCCAAAAGCTTCAACTTCAAAAGAAGAGCGAAGACCTGAAGTCGCAAATCGCAACCAGCAACGCGGAAAACGCTTCTGCTTTAGAAAATCAGTTGGCCGCCGTCGAAAGCCGCCTCCAGAAGATTGAGACCGACGGTAAGTTCGCTGAGAGAATTATCCAGTCCTATGAACCCAGCGTCTGCCTCATCCACGTTGCGCTCGCTTTCCGCGACCACACAACAGGATTGAGACTCCGCTACGCCGGGGTGACGAATACCGGTGAACCTCAGACCGACGAACACAATAATCCGCTCGTCGGTCTAACCGGGAATGGCCCAGAAGTACACATGGATGTCTTCGGCACCGGCTTTCTCGTCTCCGAAGCTGGACGAATTCTCACCAATCATCACGTCGCCGAGCCTTGGTGGCAAAATGACGATCTGGGCGAAATGCTCAATCAGGGGGTTGAGCCGGTGATCGTCGAGATGACAGCATACTTCCCCGGCATTACTAACGGCATTGCCGTCAACACCGAGAAGATTTCATCTGCTGCGGATGTTGCTGTAGTGAAAGGAAACGTTTCAGACCTGGGAATCAAACAAATAGCCCTTGCCGATGGCCGCGGCTCGGCGGTCAGGGGTGGGCCCGTGGTGCTGCTGGGATATCCCACTGGTCTTGATGCAATTCTGGCTCGAACCGGTGCGGAGACGCTCCAGTCCATCGCGACTGCATCCAAAGGGGATCCGAAGCAGGTGATCGAAGAACTCGCCCGCCGCCATCTGATCCGGCCGACCACCACCCAGGGGCACATCGGCGACGTGCTGCCCGACAAGATTGTCTACGACGCCCAAACCACATCGGGCGGCTCCGGCGGTCCACTTTTCAACAACGAGGGCAAAGTGATAGGAATTAACTTTGCCATGGTGCGCGAATTCGGCGGATCGAATTTCGCCATTCCGGTTGGCTACGGGAAGTCTCTTCTAAAACCGTAAAGCCCCGCAGGAATCGATTTCGCAAGGCCGCGGGCTTAAACCGAGTGGGCCTCTACTCGAGGCGAGGAGCTGATGGATGTTTGAGAGCATTCTCTGCCAGGTCACGGAATACGATCCTGACGTTCTAGAGTCCCTGATTGAGCTCGCAGTCGAAATCGCTCGCGAGGGTCGGGAGGGAAGGCGCATCGGCACTCTATTTACGCTCGGGGATGAGACCGCAGTGCTCGCGAAATCCAGACCGTTGATTTTGGATCCGTTGCTGGGGCATCCGGAGTCGTCGCGGCGCCTCACCAATCTAAATTTACGCGGAACGATCAAGGAATTGGCGCAACTGGACGGCGGGTTCGTAGTAAGTCGCGATGGAATTGTCATTTCAGCATGCCGCTACCTCGATGCCGTGGCCGCACAAGTGGATGTGCCTTTGGGACTCGGTAGCCGTCACATTGCCGCCGCCAACATGAGCGCCATTACCAAAGCCGTGGGAATTGTCGTCTCCGAGAGTTCGGTGGTGCGGCTATTCTGTCATGGACGACTGGTTGGCGAAATCATTCCCGAGGTTTGGATGATGGATCACGCTCACCTGCGTGGCACCGTGAAGAGGGAACAAGTCGGCGAACTGACGATTCTGACACCAAATCTGCGACCGGCCTCGATCGCGAAGTGAAGATGACAAACCACTGATATAAGGAACGACGCGCATGACAGCTCTGCAGGAATTTAGATGTGAAGTCTGTGGACTCGTGACCACTACCCCCATCCACTGGTTCGTGATTCGATGTGGAGACTCCGATCTCACCGTATACCGGTGGAATTCTGAAACCGCCAACGCCGCCGGAGCCCGCCATTACTGCGGTGAAGCTCACGCCGAAGTGTACATCAGTCGCTGGTTTGAATCAGTCTGCGCGCCGCCGAAGCCAAAGTTTATCTAAGGCTCGCCGATGAGTCGCCAGCTTACAAAACAAAGAACATAAATCGAGATTTCCATGCGCGACGCAATTTAAAATGATGCACCTTCGGCGGTTCGGGCCCCTGGTGGTCTTATTTGTCGCCACCTGAAGGCAAGGGTGTTGGCTCCAGCGCAGTTAGCACGTAAATCACAACTCAAACCCGATTTCAAACGACGTTGAAAGGACAGAAAAAATGGCAACTCTTCAAGCGCGTTTAGATGAATTCAAGAAAGCGTTCGAGTCCGGAGGTCCACCGTACAACGCGCCGCACGACGTAATCGAAAAGATGCATCGAGCGACCGCGGAGCTCAAGGCGTCTGGCATTGAAGATCGCGCATTGAAGGTTGGCGATCGCGCTCCGGGTTTCACCTTATTTAATCAGGACCATGTAGAGGTGTCCTCGGCCGACCTGCTCAATCAGGGTCCGCTGGTCGTCAGCTTTTTCCGGGGCCACTGGTGACCTTATTGCAACATGGAGCTGGAGGCTCTACAGGGAATCCATTCTGACGTGCGGGCATTGGGAGCGCAGATCGTCGTGATCACTCCTGAACTCGAAAGATATACCCGCGCCATGCACAAGAAACTGAACCTGACCTTCGACATCCTGACCGATCTGCATCTGAAGATCGCGGAGCAGTTTCGCCTGGTTTTTACGTTCCCGGATTACTTGCGCGATCTTTACCAGTCGTTTGGGAGCACGCTCGACAGGTTCAACGATGAATCGGAATACCGGTTGCCGATCCCGGCGCGATACGTGATCGACAAGCAAGGGATCATTCGTGCAGCCGATGTGAACGCAGATTACACAATTCGTCCAGAGCCTTCTGAAACGCTCAGGCAGTTGCGGAAGTTAACCGGGTGATGGCCAACCAAAACTCGGGAGTCTAATTCGATCCGATCCGAAGAGAGAGGAGAAAAATACCATGAGCACGCTTAACTCTAACTATTTCAATGCTTATCACAACCTAAAGCTGACACGAGATGACAACGGCGTGTTGGTCGCTGAAGTCCACACTAACGGCGGCCCCTGCATTATGACCGCGCAATCTCACACGGAATTTGTCGATGGCTTCTACCGGATTTCGCAGGATCGCGCCAACAAGATCGTAATCCTTACCGGCGCTGGTGGGGAGTTCATTACCGATGTTGATTGGTCCTCCTTCGGCAACCCCGCCGATCCCGGCATCTGGAGCCAGGTTCACGATGAAGGTGTTCAGGTTTTGGAAAACATAGCCAACATACGCGTCCCAGTCATCGCGGCCATCGAGGGACGCGCCCACGTGCATTCCGACTACGCCCTACTCGCCAGTGTAATTGTGGCGGCAGAGGGCGCGACTTTCCAGGATGTAGCCCACTTCTCCCAGGGCGTTGCGCCCGGCGACGGAATTTTCACCACCTGGAGTTATCGCGCGGGAGCAGGACGAGCGGAGGCGTTCCTGCTCAACCCGCAACCGATTACGGCGCAAACCGCCCACGAATGGGGAGTGGTTGCCGAAGTTGTGCCGAATGGCAAGGCGCTCAGCCGGGCACGCGAACTGGCCAAGTTGTACTTGAAGGCTCCCGAAGTGACGCGCCGCAACACGCGCGTACATTTCATTCAACCGTTGAAAGAGCGCATTGTCCGCGAAGTCGGCTATGGACTGTCGCTGGAGGGAGCATCAGCGGCCGACCTGGTGAAATCAATGAGAGCCCACAATGAAGCGGGCGCTCAGAAAGGAAAAGTCGCATAAAGCTCGCCGAAGGTACCGGACGTCAGGTACCGGGCGCCAGCGGCCTGAGTCAGCCGCGCACGTATTTATTGAACCAGTCGATCGTGCGTTGCCAGGCCAGATCGGCCGCGGCTTTGTTATACCGTTCCGGCGTCGCGTCGCAATTGAAGCCGTGTACGGCGCCGGGATAAATGTATCCCTCGTGTGGAACGTTCGCCGTGCTCAACGCCTTGTCGTAGGCCGGCCACGTCGCTGCCAGTCGCGTGTCGAGCTCCCCGTGATGCACCAGGATCGCCGCCTTAATTTTCGGGATGTCCTCTGCGGCGGGAGGACCGCCATAGAACGGCGCCGCTGCCGCCAGGTCGGCTCCCAGACGCACCGCCAGCATATTGGCGGTCGGGCCCCCGTAGCAGAAGCCGGTAGCGCCGATCTTTCCCGTGCAGTCAGGGCGCGACTTCAACCACAGGGCCGCGGCCACCATATCTTCAGACATCTTGTTCTTGTCGATCTTGTTGAACATCTGGCCGCCTTTATAGTCGTCGCCAGGATATCCGCCCAGAGATGTGAGTCCATCCGGCGCAAATGCCATGAAGTTGGCCAGGGCAAACCGCCGCGCGATGTCCTCGATATGCGGGTTCAGACCCCGATTCTCATGGACCACAATTACGCCGGGCAACTTCGTCACCGTCTCGGAGCGGGTGTCGGCGCTGATGGGCCGCACGAGGTATCCCTTGATGCTTCCATTGCCCTTCGGGGAGGGAACAGTCCCGTAACTGGCCTTGATCCGCTCATCGGTGCGCGAAACCTGCTGCCCCAGCGCATAATTCGGCATCAATGCATTGATAACGGTAGCTGCCGCCAGACCGCCCGCTAGGCGCTGCACGCCCTCCATAAAAGCGCGGCGACTAATCTCACCGTGAATGAAATCGTTGTAGAGCTCTATGGCTTCGCGGGGAAGTTTGGATTCTGTCAGTTCCATTGGTTGACTCCCGCCGAAATAATACCATCTGTTTCCGGCCGCGAGTTTTTCGAGTAGGTAAGACTTGCTCGCGATTACCAACCCATTTGGCGCATCCGCTCAAGAATGAGCACGCTGTACTTATTCATGCGCTCGGGCCGTCGCTTCAGAGGAGCCGGTAGAATCGCAGCGAGCCGTGCCGCCTGTTCCCGACCAACGTTGCGGGCGGGGGTTCCGTCGTAGTAACGACACGCCGACTCTGCGCCATAAATGCCAGGGCCCCATTCGATCACGTTGAGATAGATCTCCAGGATGCGCCGCTTGCCGAGGACGGATTCGGCCACCGGTACCAGTGTGAACTCCGCTCCCTTGCGGAGGACAGAGCGGCCCGTTCCAAAAAACAGGTTCTTTACCAGTTGCTGCGTAATGGTGGAAGCTCCGCGACTGCGACCGCCTTCTAAATCGTCACCGGCAGCGATTTGGATCTCGTGCCAATCGAACCCATGGTGCTGGTAGAAGCGAGCGTCCTCCGCAGCAACCACAGCGTGCTGGAGTTCGGGAGAGATTTGGTTGAGCGGAATGAATTTGTAGCGTTCGTGATACGGAGTGTGGTGAATCCAGGCCTGCAACCGCCGCTGGATGTGCACTGCGGTTGACGGTGGGTCGATCCATCGAGCGGACAGAAGGATCAGCGCGGCCAGCAACCAAACAAGCACCGCGCCGATGACAAGCCATCGAACCAAGGATCGGAGAAAACCCCTGCGAAGCGGCGTATTGGGCGGTGCTATGTTTGGCTCTTCACTCACACTTCAGAATACTAGCCCAGGCTGGGTCACTGCTTGTTGCTGATCTTGCGCGCGAACGCGGAGTGTAGACCTTAAGCTGTGCGCCTCCCATTCCCGGCATTTCCGCCGATTGCATCGAGATTGGCTATCACCTCAGAGGGAATCTGAAGCAGCGAAGCCTGAAGATTCACGCGAAGATGCGCAAGGGAAGATGTTCCAGGAATCAGCAGAATATTGGGCGAGCGCTGCAGAAGCCAGGCAAGCGCAACCTGCATGGGTGTGGCCTTGAGCGATGCTGCGGTTGCGTCCAGCGCCGACGACTGTAAGGGAGTGAAACCTCCGAGCGGGAAAAACGGAACATATGCGATCCCTTGCGCGACCAGGTCATCGATGAAACCATCGTCATTCCTCTGTGCCACGTTGTAAAAGTTCTGCACACAGACAATCTCTGTGATGGCTTGCGCTTCGGCCAACTGCTTGGGAGTAATGTTGCTCAGACCGAGATGCCGGATCAGTCCCTGGCGCTTGAGTTCCGCGAGCACGGTCAGTGGTTCCTCGATCGATTCATGCCCCGGTTCCGTGAATCCACCGACCCGAAGATTGACGACATCGAGATGGTCGAGGCCAAGATTTCTCAAGTTGTCATGAACGGCATCGACCAGGTCCTGGCGGGAGAGGGCGGGCAGCCAGGATTTGTCTGGACCTCGACGAGCGCCGACTTTGGTGACGATCACGAGATCCTTCGGATAAGGATGCAGCGCCTGCTTGATAAGTTGATTGGTCACGTGAGGTCCGTAGTAGTCGCTGGTATCGATGTGGTTCACGCCCGACTCCACCGCCTCTCGCAGAACAGCAATGCCGGCATTAACATCCTTCGGCGGTCCCCAGACGCCCGGGCCAGCCAGTTGCATGGCGCCGTAGCCCATGCGGTTTAACGTCATCGATTTGCCGGGCAGGGTGAAACTGCCGGCGAGGGTTTTTTGTTCAATCATTTTCATTCCTCCTGGTGCGGTTTTCCTTGGTAGTGATGATAAAAGCTAGAAAGACTCTCCAACCATTTCTTCACTTTTCTTCCAGAGCGCCTCGGCAGCTTTTGGATCGATCGCGTAACCGCGTACACCTTCGTTTGTGGCGACGGGCAGATCGTCCGGCACGACCTGGGCAACGTGACAATCCTCGCAGTATTGGCCGCCGATCTCGCCGGCGGAGGCAACCACAGCAGCCCACACCGAGGTCGCGGCTCCCTGTGGAATCGTTTTCCACTGGAAAGGCCCTTTGCCCTGCGCTGCCCGTTGCTGATTGATCTGGTCGATCATCTTCTCAATTCGGCCACGATCCTGGTAGCGACCAAGTTCGGTCTGAATGCCTCCCGGATGCACCGCCGCAGCACGTATGCCGCGACTCCGGTGTCGCCGGTCGAACGCCACTGCAAACAGGATGTTCGCAGTCTTCGATCGCCCATAGGCGACAAAGGGCTCATAAGCCGTGCGCTCAAAGTTGGGATCGACGAGGTCGACGTTCGAGTAGCGATGACCGGCGGAAGACAAGTTGATCAGCCGCCCGCCGTCGCGGATAAGAGACGCGATCCGGTTGACCAGGACAAAATGGCCCAGGTGATTCGTCCCAAACTGCGTTTCAAAGCCATCAGCTGTGTGACCAAACGGCGTGGCCATCACTCCGGCGTTGGCAATCACCACGTCGAAGGGTTCGCCTTTTGCCAGCAGTCCATCCGCGCAGGCACGCACGCTTTTAAGATTGGCAAGATCGAGTTCAACCAGTTCGAAGCTTCCGCCATTGGCCGCGGCGTCCTTCCGCACTTGCTCAGTTGCAGCTTTGGCCTTGTTCAAATCCCGGGCCGCACCTACAACCTGAGCACCGTGGGCGGCCAGGGAGCGCGCCGTTTCCACGCCGAGGCCGGCTGAAACACCTGTTACGAAAATCCGTTTGCCCTTCAGATTCACGCCTGACAAAACGTCATCCGTGGTCGAAGTTGCTCCAAATGAAGTTGCCTCAAGTATGTTCGTCATTTTCTACCTCCTGGTAGTTGAAACGTTCGACGTGGCGGTTCATCGATCCTAGCTGTGTAACACTGCGGCATCCACAATGTGTTCGAAATAGTGCTCCGCGTTCAGATCGGCAATGAGCCCAGGCTGAACCGGCCGCCATCCCAGCCGTTCCTGCGTCAGCGCGCTGGAAGCCGGAGCGTCTACACCAAAGAAGTGAGCGATCCAGCCAAAGTGATCGGCAGCTTCCTCGCGAGACTTGCTGACGACCGGTACGTTCAGGCCGCGACCGATTGCCTCAGCGATCTCTCGAGTCGGTATGCCCTCGTCGGCCACGCCGTGATGGATCGCCCCCGCAGTGCCTTTCTCAAGCGCGAGCCGGTACAAATGAGCGGCATCGAGCCGATGCACCGCAGGCCAGCGATTGAGCCCGTCGCCGATAAATGCGGAAACTCCTTTTTCATGTGCGATGCTGATCAAGCGTGGCACAAAGCCGTGATCACCGATGCCGTGGACCGATGGCGGAAGCCGCAACACAGACGCCCGGATTCCGCGTGCTCCCAGCGCCAGCGCCGCATCCTCCGACTTGCGTGGGAAGTTGGGATTGTGTGCATCCCCTTCTGTTGCGAGCGGGCCTTGGCGTTGAGCGAGCAAGGTCCCGGAAGTGACGATAAACGGGCGATCAGAGCCCGCGAGCGCGTCACCGAGAGTCTCGATGGCACGCCGATCCGCCTCGGCCGCAGGCCCATAGTTTGCGAAATCGTGGATAAAAGCTGTATGGATCACTCCGTCGGCAGCCGCTGCTCCGCTGCGAAGGCTTTCCAGATCTTGGAGCGAACCGCGATGTACGTTGACATTGGCTCCCAACGCAATAAGCGAGTTGGCACCCGCATCTGAGCGAGCGAGGCCGAGGACCTGATGACCAGCGTCAATCAGTTCTCGAACGACTGCCGTTCCAATGAAGCCGGTAGCGCCGGTTACAAAAACACGCATATTTTGTTCCTCCTAAGCAATTTGTCGTTCAGTCGTTAGGGACAGGGACGAAGATAGCGACGAAGATAGCGACGAAACGCTCACTCGACTTGCGAGCCGAGTCAAAACCTTCGCCGTGATCAATCGCCATCCGCGGGCTGAAGTCGGCAGACCATCGATCTCGATCAGCTCGTGCAGCCAGTCTTCTGCTGAGAGCTCTGCCTGTTCCGATCCGAACAACTGGCTGATGGCGTTGAAGCATGCTGACAACTCCCGCTCCGCCATCGGCATGAGGTCGGAGCAAGGATTGTTGAAATTCTTCGATGCGTCATGACGAGCAAGTGGATTCATATTTCTCACCTCTCGAAGCTGGAGATCGAGCCGCAAAACCCGGAACTGCTATTGACAGGCCGCCGCGTTCCGGCTAAAACGGAGAGTGTCTCCGTATCACCAAATAAGATAACCGGAGACTGCCTCCGGTTGCAACTTTTTTTATGCCGACCAAAACTCGGAAAATTACCCCGCGAAAACGCCGCACCGACGCGCAGCGCAACCGCGAGCGCATTCTGGAGGTGGCGAAGCAGGCGTTTACTCGGTCCGGCGCGAACGCCAGCCTCGACGACATCGCCAAAGAGACAGGCGTTGGAGCGGGAACTCTCTATCGCCACTTTCCCACGCGAGATGCACTGATCGAAGCGGTCTACCGGACAGAGGTGGAAAAACTGGCCGCGGCCCAGAGGAAGTTCTCCGAAAGCCTTCCTCCCATCGATGCATTGCGAGCATGGATGTTGCTATTCGTCGATTACATTGGAACCAAGCAGATCATCGGCCCCGCTCTAAATTCGCTGGTCGGAGGGCCTTCGAAGCTGTATGAAGGTTCGCGCGCTCAAGTTCAAGGAGCGATTGATGCACTGGTGAAGCGCGCGATCAAGAGCGGCGACATTCGTCGAGATCTGGAGCCATTCGATCTGCTCCGCGCACTCATCGGCGTCTCCCACGTGGCGTCCGGTCCTGACTGGCAGCAAAGCGCCCGGAGACTCGTGGACATCCTCATCACGGGTTCGCGGTCAATCAAGTAGACGCATCCAGGGGCCCTTTCACGGCGCAAACGCAGTGTGCAAACAGCCTGGAGCTGTAAAGCGTCGAGGTCGTACCTCACTTGGCACGTCGTAACCATCCGGTCAAACGAGAGCAAAGGGGATGAACGCCTCACTTCATTTAAACTGGGTTTTGCGTCCAGCTCTGCCAAGAGTTCTGGAGCGTTCTGAGGAGAAAGCGGTTGAACTCAAATTCAAATAAAGATGCGCTTTGGTATAAGGACGCGATCATCTATCAAGTTCATGTCCGCGCATTCCACGACGGCAACGGCGATGGCATCGGTGATTTCCTCGGCCTTGAACAGAAGCTCGATTACCTGCAGGAACTGGGGATCACCGCGATATGGCTGATGCCGTTTTTTCCTTCGCCTCTTCGCGATGATGGCTACGACATCGCGGACTACAATTCGGTCCATCCCAGCTACGGCACACTGGTGCATTTCCGCAAGCTTCTGGACTCGGCTCATCAGCGCGGTATCCGGGTGATCATCGAAATGGTGTTGAACCACACCTCCGATCAACACCCGTGGTTTCAGGAGGCGCGAAGTTCGCAGAACAATCCCCGCCGCGATTGGTATGTCTGGAGCGACACCGATACCCGGTATAAGAACACGAGAATCATCTTTCTGGATACGGAGAAGTCAAACTGGGCTTGGGATCCAACTTCGAAATCATTTTACTGGCATCGCTTTTTCAGTCACCAGCCCGATCTCAACTATGACAATCCGGAAGTGCGGGAGCAGATGTGGAATGTGATGAAGGTCTGGCTGGAGATGGGCGTGGACGGCTTCCGGCTTGACGCGGTGCCGTATCTGGTCGAACGCGAGGACACAAATTGTGAGAACTTGCCGGAGACCCACAGTATTCTCAAGGAATTGCGGCTAAGGCTGGATCAAAATTTTCCCGGACGAATGCTTCTAGCCGAAGCCAACCAATGGCCTGCGGACCTTCGTCCATATTTCGGGGACTCCGACGAGTTTCACATGGCGTTTCATTTTCCTCTGATGCCCCGGATGTTCATGGGGCTTAAGCTCGAAGACCGTAAGCCCATCACAGAAATCCTGCACCAAACGCCAGAGATTCCGCCCTCCTGCCAGTGGTCTCTTTTTCTGCGCAACCACGATGAGTTGACCCTGGAAATGGTCACCGACATTGAGCGCGACTATATGTACGACATGTACGCCCAGGACAAAACAACGCGGCTGAACCTCGGAATTCGTAGGCGACTCGCTCCACTATTGAATAATGACCGCAGGCGGATCGAGTTGATGAACGTGATGCTGATGTCGCTGCCCGGCACTCCGATCATCTATTACGGAGATGAAATTGGAATGGGCGACAACATAAGCCTGGGCGACCGCAACGGCGTTAGGACTCCCATGCAGTGGACCGGAGGATGGAACGCCGGTTTCTCCACCGCGGAACCGGAAAAGCTGTATGCTCCAATCATTCATGATCCGGTATATGGGTATCCCGCGGTCAATGTCACATCGCAGAAGGAGTGCGAACATTCCCTCTTTCATTGGATGCGGCGCATCATCGCCGTCCGGAAATCCAGTGCCGTGTTCGGAAGGGGGTCGATTGAGTTTCTCTACCCGGTGAACCACAGAACACTGGCATACTTGCGGCAACTCGGCAGTGAGACCGTCCTGATCGTCAACAATCTTTCCAGTGCCGCCCAAGCCGTCGAACTGGATTTGCGGCGTTACAAGGGAAATGTCTTGATCGAAATGTTCGGCAATAATCTCTTTCCCCGCGTCGGCGACCTGCCTTATCTGCTGACGTTGGGGCCTTACCAGTCTTATTGGTTTCGGCTGCGGCGAGTCTAGGCAAACCCGAACGATGAACCACTGTCGAATGCCGGAGATGGACCAACACCACAGGAAATTCTGAGTGGAAGACGGGAATTTTCTTACCGACGATTTTCTCCGCCAGCTCATCAATGTTGGCGAGGTGGATATCCTTGTCGGCCTGCCTACCCACAACAATGCCAGGAATGTGGGCTCCATCGTTCACACGATTCGAGACGGCATCCTGCGCGGTTTTCCCCGTGAGCGGGCGGTCATCATCAATGCCGATGGAGGATCGCGCGATGGCACTCCCGAACTGATTACCAGTGTTTCCATCGATGATGCGCGTCCGGCTTCCAGCGTGTACGCGCTCCGCACTCTGCACGCAATCAGCACAAAGTATGCCGGCACTCCGCACAGCGGAGTTGCGTTGCGAACGATTCTGGCGGCTGCCGAACTCCTCCGAGCCAAGGCGTGCATCGTGATGTCCCCGGAATCCGAAAGCATCACTCCTGAATGGGTCTCCAGTCTTCTCCGACCGGTCTATTACGACGGCTTCGATCTCGTCACCCCTACTTATCGCCGGCACAAGTTTGATGGACTCCTGATGACGAACCTGCTCTACCCCATGGTTCGCGCACTCTATGGCGTCAGGATCCGCGAAGCCTACATGCCCGAGTTCGGGTTCTCCGGTCGCCTCGGAAGCGAATTCCTTGGCAAGAATCGGTGGAATGATGGAATCGGCGAAAACGGAATCGAGCTCAGCTTAACCCTGGCTGCCGTCACCAGCGGATTTCGCGTCTGCCAGTCCTTTCTCGGAAAGAAGGATCCGGTCGAACGGCACGCCGCTGACTTGGTCCCAACATTGCGGCAAACCGTCGGTGTGTTGTTCTCCGCGTTGGAGTCCGATTTCGAGCTGTGGAGCGGAGTCTCTGGTTCTCAGCCGGTGCCCACAACCGGGAGTGACAAAGAGTTGGTCCTGGATCCCTTGCGGGTCAACCGGAAACGGCTGCGGGAGATGTTCGTTAGTGGAGTATCACAATTGGAATCCGTCTTTCAATCGATTCTCTCTCCTTCCACGCTGGCGGAGCTGAAGCGGATCGCGGGCCTGGGCGAAGAGGAGTTTCGTTACCCCGCGGAATTATGGGTCAGAACGGCGTATGAGTTTGCCGCGGCTTATCGAAAATCTGTGATCAATCGGGACCACATTATTCAGGCACTCGCGCCGCTCTTTCGCGGGAGAGTATTCACGTTTGTCGTTGAGAACCGCATCGGATCTGCAAATGACGTCGCGAATAACATCGAAGGCTTATGCCTTGAGTTCGAACGATTGAAACCATATCTGCTCGAGATGTGGAAATCGAAAGCGTGAGGGCATTATGCGGGAAATGATTGTCAACGAATTGACTCAGGCGGTGCAAGACCTCGCCAGAGGTTTCGCCCACTACCTTCCTCGTCTCATCGTAATGCTCATCCTCGCATTCGTGGGATGGTTGATAGCCTACGCGGTCAAAGTAATTCTGCGCAGCGTTCTCCGGTTCATCAAGTTCGACCGGCTGTCAGAAAATGCCGGCGCTTCTCAATTGCTGGCCAAAGCGGCTCTCCCTTCGGCAACGGAGATGTTGAGCCGGTTTGTTTTCTGGGTCACCTGGCTCGGCTTCATTCTGCTGGGGGTGAGCGTGCTGGGAATTCTGGGCCTGCAGGAGCAAGTCGCAAGATTCTTCCTGTTCCTGCCGCGTTTGTTCGTGGCGGTGTTGATCTTATTTTTTGGCATGCTTGCCGCCGGCTTTTCAGCTCGCGCTGCGCTGCTGGCTTCAGTGAATGCGAATGTTCCATCGCCTCGCCTTCTAAGCCTTGCCGTCCGCAGCATGATTATGGTTTTCGTGTTGTCTGTCGTCTTTGAAGAGCTGGGCTTGGCGGAACAGACTATGCTGGTTGCCTTCGGAATTGCTTTCGGGGCCCTAATGCTTGGTTTGGCCATCGCATTTGGTATCGGCGGCAAGGATCTGGCACGGCGTTTCCTGGAAGAGAAGTTCGTTCGTAACAAAAAAGAGCAGGACGAAGATGAACTGTCGCCGCTCTAGGCAGACTCGACAGCGACTTCAGCGGTCGTACAGAAGGGTTAGAGCCAACAATCTTTCACGAACTTCCTTCGTGAGACTGTTCGCCTTGTACCGCCATCTCCAGTTCCCGCTCACAGAACCAGGCAAATTCATTCGAGCTGTGCTGCCCAGGCCTAATACGTCCTGCAACGGAAACACGGCAGTATTCGCAACGGAGGCCAGGACGGCGCGAATGAATATCCAATTGACCTCCTCATTCTTAAAGCCAAGATATGCACGGGTGAAATCGTGCTCTTCGCGAATATCCTCTTCGGTTCGAGTGCTCTCGCCCACTCCCGAGCTTGTCCACCACCCTACAGTAGTGTCGTTGTCGTGTCCGCCCGTATACGCGACCAGTTCACGAGAATAATTGTGCGGGCGGAAGCTGGGGCCCTGGGGATCTTTTCCGAAGGCGAACTGCAAAAGGCTCATTCCCGGGAACCCAAAATTATTGCGAAGAGCTTCGACACCGGGAGTAATTACACCGAGATTTTCGGCGACAAAGGGCAGTTCCTTGAGTTCAGCTTGGAGAGCTCGAAAAAACTCTGCGCCCGGGCCCTCTACCCACTTCCCTTCGGCGGCCGTTGAGGCCGTAGCTGGAACCTCCCAATAAGCTTCGAAGCCGCGAAAGTGATCCAGTCTCACCAGATCGAACATTCCAAGGGATGCCCGGCAGCGATCAATCCACCAACGGTGACTGGAAGACGCAGAAACATCCCAGCGATAAAGAGGGTTGCCCCAAAGTTGACCGGTAGCGCTGAAATAATCGGGCGGAACGCCCGCAACCGCAGTAGGCCGCCCTCGTTCATCCAGGCGAAACAACTCCGGATGAGCCCAGACATCAGCACTATCGTGAGCGACATAGATTGGAAGGTCGCCCATGATGCTGATGCCATGACGACGACAGCGATCTCTTACCTTTTCCCATTGCCGAAAAAATTTGAACTGTGCAAACCTGTGAAAGTCCAGCTCAGAGGACAATTCGCTCCGCCATTCCTTCAGAGCAGCGGGATCGCGTCGACGTAATGCAGCGTCCCAATGGACCCAGGCCGCATCGTTGTGGACTTTTTTGCACGCCATGAAGAGCGCATAGTCCTCCAGCCATTCCCTGTTCTCTTGGCAAAAAGTATCGAAGGCCCGACCGTCGGCCTCTGTTCTGTCTGCCAGGAAAGTGCGAGCAGCTTTGCGAAGGAGTCCCTGTTTGAAGGAAATTACCCGGTCGTACGCCACATGCTCGTCCGGAAAATTCGGTGCATTGGAGAGATCCTGCGCTGACAGAAGTCCTTCCTCACGAAGAGTTCTCAGATCGATGAACAGGGGATTTCCGGCAAATGCGGAGAAGCACTGATAAGGAGAATCGCCGTATCCGGTGGGGTTCAGCGGCAAGACCTGCCAGATTTTCTGCCCGGCCCCGGCCAGGAATTCGATGAACTCATAAGCGGATTCTCCAAGATCACCTATACCGTGCCTGCCGGGCAAAGACGTGACATGGAGAAGGATTCCACTGCACCGCGGAAAGATCACCCAAATAACCTAATGCTTCCAACCCAGCCGCGCAATAGGGAGCGCGCGACTGTCGGCAGACGGCACGAAGACTCTAGCTCAGTTTTCTCTCCGCCAGACAAGCCGCTTGGTTCATCAGGTAATTCCGTTCCGGAATACTTGTCGTCCGTCCGGCCGCAATTCGGAAGTGCTTGATGGCGCCTTCATAGTCGCCAACCATTTCGAGCAAATGGGCGCGAACCGCGTCGAGACGATAGTGACCAGCAAGCCGAGCGTCGGCATCGAGCGTCCTTAGCAGTTCGAGGCCTTTCGAAGGGCCGTGGACCATGGCAGCCGCAATCGCATGATTGAGCGTGACCATGGGGCTGGGAGACACACGTTTCAACAGTTCGTACAATGCCAGGATCTGCGGCCAATCCGTGTCTTCCGCTCGCGCCGCCTCGTCATGAACCGCAGCGATGGCCGCCTGCAACTGATACAGACCGACGGATCCTTTCGAAAGCGCTGCGGTCAAGAGCTCGATGCCTTCGGAGATCTCGGCCCGGTCCCACAAAGTTCGATCTTGCTTGTCCAAGGGAATTAATTCCTCATCCGATCCGGTTCGCGCCGCGCGACGAGCGTCGGTGAGCAACATCAGCGCTAACAGGCCGGCTACTTCTCCATCCTCGGGTAGCAGCGCTTTTGCACCGCGAGTTAGCCGGATCGCCTCACGTGCCAAATCGAGCCGCTGCAAGTGAGCTCCGATGCTGCTGGCATACCCTTCATTGAAGATCAGGTAGAGCACATGGAGAACTGCAGGCAGCCGTTCGGCACGCTCCTGCGAGGAAGGCGGGCGGAATCGCACGCCGGAAGCCTTAATGCTCTGCTTCGCGCGGCTGATCCGCTGCGCCATGGTCGCCTCGGGAACCAGGAATGCGTTGGCGATTTCCGCCGTCGTTAAACCGCCGACGGCGCGTAGAGTCAGAGCAATCGCCGAGGACGAACTCAGGGCAGGATGACAGCACATAAACAACAAGATGAGCGTGTCCTCCGGATCCATATCAAACTCGATTTCGTTGGTGAGCGCCACGGTCTCCACATCCTTCGCGACTGCGGTTTCCCTCTCACGACGTGCAATTTCGCTGCGCGCCTGGTCGGTCATGCGGCGGGATGCGACCTGGATCAGCCAGCCGCGTGGATTCTCGGGAACACCCTCCAGCGGCCATTGCGTGAACGCAGCTATCATGGCCTCCTGCACGGCGTCTTCGGCAGAGGAGAAGTCTCGAAAACGGCGCACCACTGAGCCGAGCACCTGGGGCGCAAGTTCGCGCAGCAGATGCTCGGAAGTCGTGTCCCATGGCTTGGTCATCGCAACTCTCGTTACAGCATTTCCGGCGGAGGTCCGCTCATAACCGGACGCAGCTCGATCGGCATGTTCAACGGTGTGCCGCCAGGACCCGGCGCCGCGGACGCTTTCGCCGCGATGGCATAGGCTCGCTCCGGCGAGTCAACATCAACAATCCAGTATCCCGCCAGAAATTCCTTGCTCTCTGGGAATACGCCGTCGGTGATCGGCACGCCGTCCTTGCCAGCCCGCACCAACTTAGCCTGATCAGGAAAAGACAGACCTTCGGCTGAGACGAACTCGCCGGATTCGCGAAGCTCTTTGTTTAGCCCGTGCATAAACGCGATGTGTGTCTGGAGGTCTTTCTGGGCCCACTGGGGAACTCCCTTGCCGGCTCGCATCGTGTTCATCATCATCATGTATTTCATTTTTCGGTTCTCCTTGGATTTTCATCCGGCGCCGTTTTCCGCGCCATCACAGTTTTGCCAGAATGCGTGCGGCCTTCCCGGCATTCCGTCATTGAGACATAGATTGCTAATTGCCCGCGAACCGCCGGACTTCAATCGGCATGTTCGTCGGTATTCCTCCCGGCCCCGGCGCTGCCGAAATCCGGCCTGCTATGGCATAAGCGCGTTCTGGAGTGGCCACGTCAACGATCCAGTAGCCCAGCAAAAACTCCTTCGACTCGGGGAAAATTCCGTCCGTGACTGGCATGCCATTTTTCCCACCGCGCACAACCTTCGCTTCCGCAGGTTCAGCCAGGCCTTGTGTGGTCACAAACTCTCCCGATTCGCTCAGTTCGTTATTGATACTCCGGAGGACGCCCATGCCCTTCTCAATATCCTCTTGTGACCAGGCGTGATAACTGTCAACGCCCGCCTTCGTGCTCGACATCAGCAAAATGTATTTCATATATCTCGCTCCTATGTGGTTTGTTTACCGAATGGCGTTTTGCCTATGCCTTCCTGTCTGATTGAAACATCCATCGCACACCGAATTTGTCGTTGAGCGCTCCGTAGGTGCCGAAAAACTGATCCTTCAACGGGTCGGTTACTTCTGCGCCTTCTGAGAGTTTTTCAAATAGAGTTTTCAATTCTTCGAATGTTCCCCCGCTCAGATAAAGGCAAACCGTGTTACCGCGAATTGCGGTTCGGTCAGGCCGCAGCCAGTCCGATGCTGAAATCTCCAGCTTGCCGTTTCTGAGCCGGGCATTCACGATTTTCTCCCCCTGAGCCTCTGGCATGAAATCCTTGGCTAGAGAATCTTTAACCTTGGTCGCAGTCAGTTCTCCCCCGAAGCAGGATTTGTAAAACTCCATTGCCTGATGGCAATTGCCTTCGAACAATAGGTAGGGCGTCAAGGTCATCATTTCATCTCCTTTGATTTGCTGCATCTTGGCGCCTTGCAGCAGCATTAGCCATCTTGCGCTTTCATGGAGTAGTCGGAGCCGTCGCGCCGTTCTCTACATCCCTGGGCAATATTTTTCCAAACAAAAATTCAGGCCCAGGCTGTCGATTTTGTGCACTCAGAACCGACAAACGAGTGGAGGCAGGAAAATGACGACCGACGATGCGGTGGTTGACGTTAGCCAGGACTGGGTGCTTGCTTGCGATGTCCAGCAACGGTTTATGCGGGGTCTGGGTCGGACCAGCGACTTCGTGGACTATAGCGCGCAGTGCCGCCAGGTTCGAGCCCTCGGTGGCGATTGCTATGACTTCATGCCCCTTACGGATGACCGCCTGGCGTTGGCCGTTGGCGATGCCTCCGGCAAAGGTGTTGCCGCCGCGCTCATGATCGCCAGTGTGCAGTCCGCGCTTCGCACAGCAGCACTATTCACAGGAAACGACCTGGCCGCATTGCTCAAGATAGTGAATCTCCAAGCGTTCGCTTCGTCGCTCACAGACCGCTACGCGACGGTATTCTACGGCGTCTTCGACCGGGCGACACGCACGCTACGGTACGTGAATGCCGGACACACTCCCCCGATTATTCTTCGGCATCACGGCTCAATCGATACGCTCGAGACGGGCGGGGCACCGGTTGGTATGTTTCCTGATTCGAGCTATGAGGAGGGAGCAGTGCAGCTTGACCCCGGCGATGTGGTCATCACCTTCACCGACGGAGTCATTGAAGCGCCGAACCAATCCGGCGAGGAGTGGGGAGTTCAGCGGCTGTTGCAAGCGACAGCCGCCTGGGCGCAACTAGGGACCGAAAATGCTGAACATCTCGTCCGATCGATTTTCAACTCCATGGACGACTTCTCCAGAGGTTGCCAGACGGATGATGCGACATTAGCAGTTCTGCGGGTGCTCTAACCCCTTCATAGCGGTGCGAATCGCCGCGAGTACTGCGACGCAGTTCATGACTGCGTCGCAGGCTTCGCGGTGAAGATACCCTTGAAGCTTTCGCGGTACTGAAGGAAGACCAGTACCCACAATACTGAGGCCAGCAGAGCCGGAGGAATGCTCGCCGGCGCAAGCGTCAGGTGAAACGCAAGGATGTTGTAGAGCTCCGCCGCCAACACAGTCAGCGCAAGTGGCACGAAGTAGCCCGAAAGCAACAGCAGCCCACCGAGCAGCTGCAGCGCGAAAAAGAATGCGGCAAAATGCGATGTGCTGACGGCAACAAAGAACTGGATTGCCAGCGGATTTGGCGGTGGCGGCTGGTGGATGAAGTTGAGAAATCCATTCAACCCAAAGACCGTAAACATAAGGCCCAGTAGATAGCGAGCAACAATTGAAGTAATTTTCATAGTGTCCTTTCTAGAAAGTCTGCGCGTGCGTCTGCACGGTCTGAAGATGCGGTGCGAGAAATGCGTTCCGGTCTCGCCCCTGGTTCAGCACGCTGGTCCCGCCAGCGGTGAGGAAGGTCGCGTCCGTCACACCAAGAAAACCAAATACGGACCGTAGATACGGCTCCACGAAATTGAACGAGGCCATCTGCGTCTGGGCATCGTAGATCCCGCCGGTTGCGATGATGAAGGTCGCCTTCTTTCCGACGATCAAGCCCTTCGGCCCTCGCTCCCCGTAGGAAAACGTCCTGCCGACTCGCGCGATCTGGTCGATCCATAGCTTCAGCACAGAGGGCACACCAAAGTTATGCATGGGTACTCCGACGACGTATTCATCGGCCTGCTCTAATTCTGCGAGCAGGGAGTCGGAGAGCGCAAGCAATTCTTTCTGCTGCGGAGTGCGGGCCTGTTCCGGCGTATAGACGGCACCGACCCATTCCGCATTGATTGGCGGTATCTCGGTTGCGTTGAGGTCGCGATCTATAACCCTTCCATCCGGGTGCGAAGATTTCCATTCGTTGACGAACGCAGCAGTCAGCTCGCGAGAGACTGACCGGCCGTAAAGTGGGCTGGAATCGATATGTAGCAGAGTTGACATTGAAAATCCCTCCAACAAGACATTTGACGCTTAATACACAGCTGTCGATTCAAAGAAAATAAACAAGTGTCGCTTTGGTCCGTAAGGAGGTATCCTTTCATCAATATAGAAAATGCCCCAGCTCCTCCAACCCGAGACCGGAACCACGGACCCGCGCATCCTGCGCAGCCGTCGCATGCTCATGGATTCACTAGCCAAGCTGTTGATAAAAAAGGCTTTCGAAGACATCTCCATTCAGGAGATCGCCGACGAGGCGACGCTGAACCGGGCCACCTTTTACCTGCACTATTCAGACAAGAACGCGCTGTTGCAGGCCATGACAGGCGCGCGGTTCCGCGATCTGATCGAACGCCGCGGAATCACCTTTACCGGCTGCCATGGAGCACTGCGCGCCATTGCACTTGGTGTCTGCGACTATCTTGCCGAGACCACAGGCTGTCCCACTCAGTTGGCTCGGACATCGCTCGAAGGCTCCATCATTCCCATCGTCGAGGATATGTTCAAGGAAGGCCTTGCCCTTCATGGGACTTCACCCGGTGTCGATGCGGCACTGCAGGCGACCACCGCAGCCTGGGCCGTTTTTGGAGCCGCGCGCCGCTGGTTTCAGACCCCCGACCGTATCCCCGCCGAGGAGATGGCAGCCCGGATTGAAACCCTGGTGAGTCCGGTTCTTTTCGGCGCCTCTCAATAGCTCCGTAACCCAGTGGCCTAGTCTTAGAACTCTAATTCGGCAATCAACTTCAAGAGTCGAAGAAGTGTCGTGCGTTCTTCCGGAGTCATTTCTTTTCGGAGCTTATCGTCAACGGCTATCCTCGTATTGATCAGGCGTTTCCTGTAGTTGTGGCCTTTTGGCGTCAACGTAACGTGAATTGCTCTCCCCGATTTTGCTTTCCTCTCCGACACAAGCCCATCCTGAACCATCGACTTGATGGCGCGGTGCACGACAGTTCGGTCGAAACCAAGAAGTGTGGCGATTTGATTCTGATTGAGTGCCGCACCGCCCCGGAGTGTGGATAGGATGAATCCACGAGTCGCAGAGCACCGGGTTTTTCGTTCAAGTCTCTTCCCGACGGAAAAATAGGCTGCAGCAACATGGGCAAGCACTGAGTCCCTTAGGATGTCTTGAGGGATATCATTTTTTGGAACATCCTTGTTTGAACCATCCTTGCTTGAACCATCCTTATTTGAACCAGTGATCATAGTCCGATCGATCATAGGACGGTTACCGTGGCCTCGAGCGGTCGCCGCCACTGAGGCGGTTCCGCATAAGCAGGCGATTTCTTCCCGATTGCAATCACCATCACAATTTCATGATACCGGGTTGACAGCCCGAGAAATCTGGAGAGTCTGCGGCCATCGAATCCTTCCATGGGGCAGGTGTTGAGCCCCAGTGCTTCGGCGGCAATCATCAGATTCTCACAGGCCAACGATGTACTCTTCGTCGCCCACTTTAACAAGTCATGTCGAAACACTGGCGGCATCCCCATCGTCTTCCACAAATTCACCAGTCGAAAAATCGCCCACTTGACCGCGCCAAAAATGCCGAACGGTCCGGGCATGAACAGGATCCGGCCGATTTTCGCCGTCCGCTCGTAATCTCGGACTTTGGCGTCACTGAAGCCGCTCCTGCGCATCCACTCCAACTGGGCCTGTGAGGTCGCCGCCAGCGACCCGATGTCCGCCACCGCAACCACCAGCGCCGAGGCCGTTGCCGCAGGCATTTGTCCCATGCAAAGTTTCGCCGCGGTTGCCTTCCCGGGCGACGATTCCACCCAAAAGAACCGGTACGGTTGCGAATTGAAACTGGAGGGCGCATGGCGGGCCGCATCGAGGATTTGTTCACGCAGTACGTGCGGGATTTCGACGGGTTCAAAGGCCTTGACTACTCGCCGGCGGAAAAGCGCTTCAAGGAGTTCACTCATGGATTCACCTCTATGTTGCTATTGCAACATAAAAGTGTTGCATGCGCAACATAAGAAATGCGAACGCCGGAGCTTGAACCTTGCAACCCAAGTCTCAGTCGCCCGGGATAGCCTTATACTGCTCTTCATGAAATCTGTGGCCTTTCTCCTTTGTCTTCTTGCGATCGTAGGCTGGCATGTCTCTGGCCGGGCTCAGGCTGGCCCTCCGAACTCCGATGCTCTCGGGCGTTCCACACAGATGATCCTCGTTACTACTTCGGACTGGAGTGCAATCGAAGGAACGTTGCGGCGATATGAACGTGCCACTATCAATGAAAAATGGCGCGCGGTCGGAGACCCGATCTCCATTGTCGTCGGCAGGAATGGCTTGGCGTGGGGTATCGGCGTCATTGCGACCGATGATGCCCAAGTCCGCTCTGCATCCGACCCAGTCAAAAGAGAAGGAGACGGCAAAGCTCCCGCTGGAGTCTTCGCTCTAGGCACCGCATTCGGCTATGCTTCGGAGCCACTCCCTGGGCTGAAGATGCCGTATCTGAATCTGACCCCATCGATCGAATGTGTCGACGATCCTGGCTCGAAGCACTATAACCGCATCGTGGACCGCGCTATCGTCGCTCCCGACTGGAACAGCTCAGAGCACATGCGGGATGCCGGCGAGTCCTACCGCTGGGGAGTTGTCGTAGATCACAACGGCACGGTTACGGGTGACGCTAACCTACCGAAGCCGCGCGCCGGCTCGTGCGTCTTTCTCCACATCTGGCATAGCCACGAGCAGGGCACAGCCGGATGCACCGCTATGTCACAAGCCGAGCTGGAAACTTTGCTCACCTGGCTCGATCCGGCGCGCAACCCCCTGCTGGTACAACTGCCGGAGTCAACCTACCAGCGGCTGATCGATCTCTGGATGCTGCCGAAATTGACCAACGCCCCTCGGCATCGAAATTGACCTGCGGCAACATCTCTACAATCCGAGATCTTCGAATTTCAGATTGACGATTGGATACTGTTTCCAATCCTTATAGTCGAAGTGCCACCACTCCTTGGGATTCACCTGGAAGCCCTGTTTTTCCATGGCTTGGCGCAGAAGAGCACGGCGAGCGCTCTCCTCGGGAGTGCCCCCGGCATAGTCGGCAAAGGCGCGATCGGTCATTTCGTCGTAGCCACTGGGCATCTTCACTTCCTTGCCGGTTTTCAAATCGTACAAGGACAAGTCCACGGCGCATCCGCGGTTATGCTTCGAGCCCTCCGCCGGATCAGCCACAAAAATCTTTTTGTCGTCAGGAGTGGCGTCCCAGAAGATTTTCGTGACGTACCACGGCCGGTAGCCATCATGGATAATCAAACCGTATCCCTGCGCCTTGAGTTCGCGATGGGCGCGAAGCAGGGCTTCCGCCGCTGGCCGTTGAAGGAAGGCCCGTGCCTGGGTGTAGACAGGCGTGCCCAGAAAATTATTTGTGGTGGCGTAGCGGATGTCGAGCTTGATCGTGGGATCGAGCCTGACCAACTCCAGCAGATCGGGTTTGAGAAATGTCCCGGGCTCGAGTGGCGGCTGCGCCTTGAGCGCATCTGCGCGCAATTCCTCCACCGGACGCAGAGGCGTGATGCGGAAACTGACCTCTTGCGCGTAGCTGAGTTGCAGCAGAACAAGAAGGAGACCACCAAGACGAAACTTAAATTTTCGCAAGAGATTCATAATGACTCATTCGCGACCACAAGGATCGTACTGCATGCGCCATGCTAATTGAAGCCCGCTTGACAAAAAAAGTTGTCAATGCTACCGTTTCCTCGTGCTCGACCTCCAAGTCATCGACGATCCCGCAGCGGCGACGGCGGCTCTGGAGCCCATGCGGGGCCGACTCCTCTCCGAGCTAGTCGTGCCCGCCTCGGCGGCGACGTTAGCCACGCGGGTAGGCCTGACTCGGCAGAAAGTCAACTACTACCTGCACGGCCTGGAGGCGCACGGCCTGGTGCGGCTCGCCGAGGAACGCAAGTGGGGCGGCCTGACGGAACGGCTGCTGGTGGCGACGGCCGCTTCCTACGTGGTTTCGCCGAGCGCCCTGGGTCCGGTCGCCGCGGATCCGAATCGCGAAATCGATCGCCTGTCCGCAAGTTATCTGATCGCCCTCGGCGCAAGGATTGTCCGCGAGGTGGGCGATCTTGTTCGCCGTGCAAAAGAGACGGGCAAACGCCTGGCGACCCTGGCCGTGGACACCGAAATTCGCTTCCGGTCGACGACAGACCGCGCGGCTTTCAGCAACGAACTCGCCGAGGCCATCACCAAACTGGTTGCGAAGTACCACGATGCATCCGCCCCCGGCGGCCGCGCCCATCGTCTGGTAGTCGTCGCCCACCCTCTGCCCCAGAAATCCCATCCCAAGTCCGATCTCAGATCTAATCCCAAGGAGACATCATGAGCGTGAAGAAAGAAGCATCCGGACGCCACTCAGTCCAGGTCGAAGTCGAAGTCCCCGGCACGCCGGAGGAAGTCTGGCAGGCCATCGCCACCGGCCCAGGTATTTCGTCCTGGTTCGTGCCCACTGAGTTCGAGATGCGCGACGGCAAGCCGGTTGCGGTGAAGTTGAACTTCGGCCCCGGCATGGAGTCCAGTTCCGCGGTGACGGCCTGGGATCCCCCGCGAAGGTTTGCCGCCGAGGCCCCCGGCTGGGTCCCTGGCTCTCCGGTCATCGCCGACGAGTGGACCGTCGAAGCGCGCGGCGGAGGTATGTGCGTCGTTCGCATCGTGCATAGCCTCTTCGCCGACACGGACGACTGGGACAACCAACTGGAAGGCACCGAATCCGGCTGGCCTGGCTTCTTCCGCATCCTGCGGATCTATCTCACGCACTTCCGCGGCCAACGCTCCGCGATGATGCAGTGGATGGCCCCCGCCGCCGGAACCGAAGCGGAAGCCTGGGAAACACTGACCGCAGCATTAGGGCTGAATGGCGTGAGCGCCGGGCAACGTTGGATCGCGCCGGCAAGCGTCCCGACGCTCGGCGGAGTGGTGGAGAACGTCAGCCAGAGTCCGTACACCGCCCTGCTGCGGCTCGACAAGCCGGGGCCGGGCACGGCCGCCCTTGGCGCCATCAACTTCGGCGGCCAGAGCATGGTCACGCTAAATTTCTACCTCTACGGCGATCAGGCAGCCGGGACCGTTGCCCGCGAGACACCCCTCTGGGAAGCCTGGATTCAACAGCGCTTCCCGGCGCCGGCGGAGACGAGCAAGAGTGAGAAGGAATGATCGCGTAGCATGGGAGTGCACTCCGGGATACCATGAGCCGCAAGTCGGGCAGAATTTTGCCCGGTTCAAGTTTGGAGTTGCCGGTAACCCTGACCCGCGCATCCGACGGTTACTCCGAGCGCAACGCTTCCATAACATCGACGCGCGCCGCGCGTGCCGCGGGCAGCACCGACGCGATCACCGCGACCGCCATCAGCACGAAGGCAGAGACAAACACCGGCAATGCGCCCGGCATCTTGACGTCCAGAAAATATCTTCCCGCCAAACGCGCCAGAGCGAACCCAAATGCCGCTCCTGCCACGACGCCCGCCGCAGCCATCACCGCTCCCTCTGCGATCACGCCTTTGAGCAGTCGTTGCGGCTCCGATCCCAGGGCCAGCCGGATGCCGAATTCCCGCGTCCGCGCGCTCACCGAAAACGCCAGCACACCCGCGACTCCCACCACCGCAATCACCAACGCGACCGCCGCGAACACGCCAAACACCAGCGAGTTTAAGCGATCCGGGGTGAGCACCTCTGCCCGAATGTCCTCGAGAGTGGCGGCGCGCTCAACCGGCTGATCGGCCGACATGTCGCGAATCATGCGCGTGACCGACGGAACCAGCGCGTAGGGATTTGCACTCGTGTGAATGAAGAGCCGACCGCCAAAAATTAGACCTTCATCAAAAGAACTGTAAATAGTGGGCGTGGGTTCAGGGACGACATGTTCGTCGTCAATGTCGGCGGTGACGCCAATGATGCGGTGCGGCGCGAGAAGACGCGCCTTTTCGACATCGGTCCCGCCGAAGAATTGCAGTACCGGATCCGTCCAATAGACATGCCGATTGATCGCATCCTGGTTGGGGAACATACGCCGCGCCAGGGTCTCGCTAACGATAACGACGGGCTCCTGATTATTATTCTGGCCCTTATTCTCGCCATTATTCTGATGATCGTTATTTTGAAAATCGAGCGCGGTGAAATCGCGGCCGGCAATGATCGGAACGCCAAGCGCCGCAAAGAATCCGGGAGAGATGGAACGCGCCCTCGCCCTGGGATCCTCTACGCCGGCGGCATGGACGTGTCCGTCAGCGGAGAATTGAAGACCGAGACCGCCGGGACCGCCGCCATCGCGCCAGGGAACCACGTCGCCGAACGCGGTCTCAGTCACGCCCGGCAGGGCGTCAACGCGACGTATCGCTTCCTTGTAGAAATCGACGACTTGCTGAGGCGTCTTCCCGTAGGACATCGCGGGAACATCGATCGCGAGCACGTGCTGCGTGTCCAGTCCCGTCTGCGCTCTTTGCAGTGCGATCAGCGTTGTGATCAACGTACTTGCGCCGGCCAGCAACACGAAGGACGCGGCGATTTGTGTCACCGCGAAGATCCGCTGGCGACGGCTCGTGCTGCCGGTGATCCGCGCACTTCCGCTGGATGATGCCAGGCTCAGTCCACTCGGCTTGCCGGAAGACGTGCCGGAAGAAGAAGGCAGGCGCGGGACAAATGCGAGAATCACCGCGGCGACGACAGCCAGCGCCGCTCCCACCCAAAGCAAGCTCGAATCGACTCTGAAATCGAGAGCGCGGACGGAGAAGCGCGCGGCGTAGCGGGCCAGAACCGCGACCATCGGCTGCGCGCTTAATACGCCGATGGCGGCACCAGCCCCGCACAGCAGAAGGCTTTCGGCCAACAGCATCCGGCGCAACGCGCCTCTGCTTGCGCCCAGCGCTACGCGGACCGCCAGCTCACCTTCCCGGCGAACCGTCCGTGCCAGAACCAGATTGGCAACATTGCAGCACGCGATAATGAAGACCAGTCCTGACGCTGCCAGCAGCACCAGCAGCACGGTCCGGGCGCCCGACGTGATCTGGTCACGCAGCAACTTCACCCCGATCTGAAAGTCCCCTTCCTGCGCATACGCTTCAGGATGGTCTTTCTTCATCGCAGAGTAGGCGGAGAGCAACTCGGCGCGAGCCTGATCGACGGTGACTCCGGGAGCAAGACGGCCAAAAAGCTCCGTCATGCGATGGATGCGGCCAGTGACCATGGTCGCCGAAAGATGATGCGGGCTGGTGACGATGTTGGAAATAATTTCGGTATCTTGCGGATAGGGGACGCAAGGCTCGAGGACGCCAATGACTACCGCGGACCGATCGCCGATGCTACCGAGGCGAACGGTTTTGCCGATCACCGAAGGATCCTTGTGAAGAGCGTTCGTCCAGAAACGGTAGGTGAGAACGACCACGCCGGCAGCTTGCGGACCGTCGTCCTGAGGCCCAATCAGGCGACCGAGCACCGGACGAAGCCCCATCACATCGAAATAGGTGCCGCCGACAACCCCTCCTTGAATGGAGCGAGGCTCGCCCAGGCCGATCATGGTGAAGTCCATGGCGGAGAAGTCGCCAAAAGCGCTCACGGTTTTCACGCTCGCGCGCAGGTCTTGTAACTCGGGTACGGAAAACGCAGCGTTTACGTCGCCGATGCCGGGAGCGCTTTGCCGGACATAGATCAGCCGGTCCTCGCCGCGATTGACCAGAGGCTTGAGCAGCACTCCGCGCACCAGCGTGAAAATGGCGGCGTTCGCCCCGATGCCGAGCGCCAGGGTGAGAACCACGGCCATCACCAGCCCTGGAGTCCGAAGTAATGAGTGAGCAGCAACTCTCAGATCGCGAACGAATGACATGTTCCTAGCCTCCCAGCCAGGTAAAGCATCACAATTGCCAACGCCAAGCCTCAGATTCTAAATGAGCTTAATAGCAATCAGTTAGTTCGCTACGTCCGTTTCAGGACACCGCTGTACAGTTCCGGACACTCAAACACCGCCCCAGGCACCCACAGCCCCGCGAAATTGAACGAAATCATCAGAGCTCCCTCGTGGCCGCCCTCATCGCGAGGTATCCTTTCGCCGCCGCATCTCGCTCTGCTTCATCATTTCGTTCATGTCCGCCGCTGGCCGAATCTCGAAAATGCTGCCGTACTTCAGGGCCGGGTGCTGCGCCATAAGCTGTACAGCATGATTCAAGTCCCGTGCCTCAAGGACGAGTATGCCGCCGAGTTGCTCCTTGGTTTCCGCATACGGACCGTCCGTAGTCGCGACTCTGCCGTTCTTCCAATACAGGGTCAAGGCGGTTTCCGCAGGCTGAAGCGCTTCTCCGCCAGCAAAATGCCCGTTGGCGCGAAGATGGTCGTCGTATTCAAAGCATGTGTCGAACATCGCGTGTTGCTCGCCCTCGGTCATGCTTTCGTGTTTGCCTTTGTCGTAGTATCCCAAGCAGATGTATTTCATCCATCGCTCCTTGTTTCCGGTAGTGGTGAAGTCTGGCCTTTACCCGACTTTGTCATCCTGAGCGTAGCCGTTTTTCAGGCGTAGCGAAGGATCTCCCGCTTAACCGGCCTAGTGCGTAAGCCCAGCTGCAGTACCGCCTTTGTCCTGCGACTCGGAGCCGCAGCTCATCGTTCTGCTATTACATAGTCGTTCGGGAGACCGAAAATCGACAGACTGCTTTAACTTTTTTAGCATCGCCAGAAGAGTCTCTGGGTCGCTGACGCGTTCGAATGGCGGCGGGAAGTTGGGCTCGGGCAGTATTCCAGGGATCGACCTGGGCGCGATTATCGGCGCAATCACCGCTTTGTTTTCTTGCGCTTGCCTGTCATGACGATGTCGTACACCCCCTATCGTCATGACGTTACGTTCCTGAAGGAACACTTTACGTCGGGGGCTGGCCCATCCCTGGGCAGATTTTTCTGTCACTGTTTCAGGTAACGAAGCCCAACACATCCTGATTTAAAAGTCTTTGACTCAACAAGTTTTAGTTGGCGTTTCTCCGGCAGGTTGACACCTTCGAACAACCGTCTCCCTTCCCCGGCAATGATTGGCTGAACGACAAAACGATATTCGTCAATCAGGCCAAGCTCCATCAGCTGGGAAGGAACATCTACACCGCCGACCAATATATTTTTGCCTGGTTCTTGTTTCAATTTAAGTATTTCGTCGCGAAGGTTGGCGCGAACAATTCTCGTATTTTTATCTTCAGCGCTGGCCAATGATCGTGAAAAAACAATCTTCGTGATGGAGTCAAAGGTTCGGGCAAATTCGACGTCCGCTTTTGACGAAGAAGGATCTTTTGCCACATCAGGCCAATAAGGAACCATCAGTTGATAGGTTTTACGCCCAAAGACGAGCAGATCAAAATCTCGCATCAGGTTCGTAAAATATTCATGTGTTTCTTCATCGGCAATTTGTTTGGTGTGGTCGCAGCAGCCGTCGAGAGTAATGTTGATTGCGTAGATCACATTTCTCATTGGATTGTCCTCTCTCATGTACCAGCGCTTTGCGTCCTTTGCGCAATTCGGTTTAGCGACCTTCCGTTCCGAATGCCTTGCGCAGCGCAGACTTCCAGCTCGCGCTAAATTGTTTGGCGGCTTCGGCGTCCGGCACGAGGAGATCGAATCCATGAAAGGCGCCACGGACGACCAGGAGTTCGGTTGCGACTCCGGCGTGGACGAGCCGGCGCGCGTACTCCATGTCTTCTTCGACGAACAGGTCGATAGAACCGACGCCGATCCAGGCAGGCGGTAGGCCGGCGACGCTGGCCACGCGGGCCGGTACGGCCGCTGCCGGCACCTTGGACGATCCCGCTGGAACACCGAGCAGCGAGTTCCAGGCTAAGCGATTGGCACTCGCAGTCCACAAAAAATTGCCGATGGCGGGCGGCGCTGGTTGGGAGCTGCCGGTTCGGTCGTCCAGCTGGGGGTAGATGAGCAACTGGAAGCAGATGGGAACGTCTTCTTCGTGGCGGTCGCGTTTGTTGCGGTCGCGCGCGTGAATCGCAAGGCTGGCTGCGTGGCCGCCGCCTGCGCTCTCACCGCCCACGGCAATCCTGGAGCGATCAATGCCGAGCTCCGCGGCATGGGCGTGAACCCATTTCAGCGCGGCGTAATTGTCCTCAAGCGCGCCGGGATAGCGCGTCTCCGGAGCCAGCCGGTAGTCAACCGAGACGACGACGCAATGGCAATCCGTCGCGATCGCCTGGATCCGCGGCATCAACATGGGATCGGTCATCATGAAGCCGCCGCCATGCATGTGAAGCAACAGCGGCTTGCCCTTCTCCGACGGCGCAGGATCAACGATCCAAAGACGAACCTCGGGTGCTCCGGGCGACCCGGGGATATGCCGCTCGACGGGCTGCGGCGCGGGAGCAGGTGACGGCGGCAGGCCGGGCATTTGCCGGAACTGCCGGACCATCTCCGCTGTGAGGTCGTAGGCGGGGAACTGTTTGAGCGCGGGAAGAAGTTCCGGATCGACGAGGGAATATGGGTCTGTGACCGCCGGCGAAGTTTTTGAGCGCGAGGCTTGCTCAGCCTCCGCCAGCGTAGCAGCAGGCGCGAGTCCCATAGCCAGATTAAAGCCGGCCAGACCAAAGCCGGCGGTGCGCATAGCGAAGTCGCGACGAGTGAGTTGATTGCTCATAATTATTCAAGACATTATTCAAGACGGTGCCTATCTCGAAGTCGCGGCGGGTGAGGCTATTCCGTTGCTTTCTCCGGAGCCGGGAAGAAAAGAAGCTCGCGCACCTCGCCGGCCACATCGCAGGCAATGGCCCCCCTCTTCGCCCATGCCAGCGCCTCGTTTATGTCGGCGCATTCCAGTATCCAAAATCCGCCCATGTGCTCCTTGGTCTCGGTGTACGGCCCGTCGGTGACGAGCACCTTGCCGTCAGGCTGGGCCCGCAGCGTCTTCGCGCTGCCAGCCGGGGAAATGCCGCAGGCGAACTTTCTCACGCCGGCAGCAATCATTTCGCGGTTGAGCGCATGGATCTCCTCCATCATCGCTTCGGTTACGGTGGACGGGTCGAAGTTGTCGGGCATGTAGTTAGCAACCAGATACTGTGGCATGAATTTTTCTCCTTGGTTCCTGTGACTTGTTTCCGATGACTCGTTTCCTGTTCACTCAGGAACCGTAGCGCACCGTCCTCTTGCCCTATAGTCGTTGGGGAGTCGCGAAATCGACAAAGCGCGGAGAGTTTTTTTACTACTGGCGCATCTCAGCGGCCACGTCGTCGCCGAACTTCTCCTGGATATACTTTTGGGTCTCGGGATCGAAGTCGGTCATGTCAAACATGCGGCGAACTTCGACCATTTCGTTATCCCCTCCGGGGATGCGCGAGGCCCATTCCAGCGCCTCTTCCCGCGACTTCACCTGGATGATCCAGTAGCCGCCCACCACTTCCTTCGCCTCGGTAAACGGACCGTCGATAACTTTCGATTTTCCGTTCTTGAAGGTGACGCGCGCGCTCATCGTCGCAGGCGGGGTCAGCCCATCGAGCGCGAGCAGCACGCCGGCTTTCCCTAGTTCCTCGTTGTACTTGCCCATGGCCTCCATGGATTTGAGGTCGGGCGCCCAGCCAGGTTTTGCGGTTTGGTACTCTTTCGGAAACATGATCATCATGAAGCGCATGGTGTTCTCCTTGGGTAATAAATATTGAGCGTTGTGCGGACACCGAATCCGGGCCGCTGCTTTTATATACGAGCTTGCACCGCGCCAGGCACAGAAAATTGCGAGTTGCCAGGCGGCCATTGCGCAGTGCGGCTCCACTTCCTAGTCGAACGGGATGGCAGGGAATCGACACGCGATTTGCAGATTTTTCGCGTAGCGTATCACCTGGGAACATTTTCTGGCGGGCCGGTTGCCCGGCCTTCACCACATAGTCGAACGTCCCCACCGGAATTCGACAGGTAGTGCAGGAAAGTTTGTTTCTTCCGCGCTGGTGATACCAGCGAGATCAACAGCCTGTGCCGGTCGCCTATTTAGCGGATTCGCGTCATCTCAATGAGATATTCTTCGACACCCTTTAGGTTTTTCGATTTTGGGTTCACGATTCTCTCAAACCATACGCCATCTGCCGCGAGTCTTATGACACGAAGCTCGATTCTCGAATCAGTTTTCGAATGTCTCTTTAGGCGTTCGCTCAGCCAGTTATCCCACACCCTTCCGACCTGATCTCTAGAGGCCATCAGACTCAAGAGCGCGCCCCAGACTTTGCGTTCAGCTGCACCTTCGGAGAATGCGGCCTTAATATATGCACGAGTAAAGCATCCGTCGGAATTGTCTTCCTCCGCCATCAGGCGGTCAAACTGCCTGTCCAATCGGGCCAATAGTATCTGCATCAACTCCGTCACTAACGTCTCTTTGCTATCGAAGTGATTAAAGAAAGCCCCTTTGGTAACGTCCGCCGATTCGCTCACTTTGTTGACGGTGACATGAGCCATTCCCTTGGTCGCCGCGAGTTCGAAGGCGGCATTTAAGAGGGATTCCCTAACGAAGAGAGGGGCCTTCTTTTTCATGTACGCGTTCTTTACTTTAGTCGCCCTCATTGTTTTTCGAGAGTCTCCTCAACGTCCCAAGAGTCTATTCCATTGGATGAGGCAGGGCACAAATAAAACGATTGCTTTAAAAGATACCGTATGGTATCTTTAATAAGAACGCCCTTCGAAGCGAACCGCAACGTTGCCGTGTTGCTTCAGGGCAATTTAAAAAAACAACTTGTGAGGGGAAATCATGACCGGTTCAGGATTGAGCGAAATGAAGACTGTGGTTGACTCAGAATTAGCAGTGGCTCACCTTGTTTTTAAGGTGGCTGACCTTAAGAGGAGTTGCCAATTCTATTCGAATCTCGGCCTTCCTCCATTTGCTATTGACGAGGAGGTAGCAATTATTGAACTACGTGGAGGGACTCATCTTGTATTGTTAAAAGTTGATCAGATGGCGGGAGAAGGCATAGCGGAAAGTTTGACAGGACAATTCCATGAAAGATTGTCTGAACAATTTGACCTCATGATTAAAGGCAAAGGCCTGGATGAATTGAAAAAATATCGGTTAGAGCTAATCAGTCGGGGAATCGCAGCCGGAGAGATCCCTGATGACACTTTTTATGGCCATCATCTTTTTTGCATAAAGGACCCCGATGGGAACGGTATAACGATTTACACCAGCCACGCAATTTAGTGATCAGGTAGTGGTTCGGGAGACCGATGCTGCTTGTGCTACTTGATTTGGTTGCGAGGCGTGACCGAACCCACTTGGTGCCGGCATTTCAGGTTCCGACCCCTTCGACAGGCTCAGGGCAGGCTCTTCGCCAAAAACGCGAAGGATGGGGCACCCACTGTGCTGGTAATACCACCGAGATCAAAAGCCTAGGCCACCCGCCCCTTTAATGAATATCTCCAGACTGCCAAATACCATATCGTTGCTCTTTGTAGGTGTCAGGAAGGCGCGTAATCTTGTTGGTCCTCAACTGAAACTCGAAAGTCTGCTTTGCGTTGAAGCAGAATATCTGGTCGTACGTAGAATTTGGCGTGGGTCGAGTAGCCGTCAAGACGAGGTCACCCCCAGGCGAAAGGCCTTTCGTCGTGAGATCGAACTCGCAGTTCTTTTTCGAAGCGTCCGTCCAATAGTACTGGTCAAAGAAGTGGTAGACGTCGGGCCGGATGAACTCTCCCGTTGACGTGTTGTAAACTATCGGGACTCGCGTAATTCCAGAATCACTCTCATATTCCCAAGCAAGCAGCTCAGCGAGGAGGAATCTTCCATCTTTGGACCAATCCACCAGCCGTATGCCCTTAACAGCACACCAGGCTTCGCCTGCGATCGTGACGCAATCATTCTTCGGTTTGGTTGAGTCAAAGAGAACTTGGAAGTCCGAGGCTCCATCCTTTGCGAGGAACAACCTGACACTGTTCTCGCATAACGGCCCCGTATAGGTCTCTTGGTATTTGGGCTTAAAGGCAACTGCGTTAACTTCCGCATACGCCCGGCTCCCGGCGGAAGAAGAAAAGATCGAGCTACGACCTTGCCGAGAGATGAAATGTTGACTGTCCCTCCAACAACTGAGCTCTGCGGTATCGCTCAATTGCTCGGTAATGGGCAAACGCAGCGCCGACTGTGCAGCGTCTCTAGGGATGATTTTAGCGGCCAGATGCCCAGACCGGTATTGTTGAATCGACGCGGAGTCGATGCCATGTTTCGTGCGAAGCTCCGCTTGCATCCGGTCAAGCTCCTTCGAAGTGACAAGAGCACCATTGTCTCCATGGAAGACTTCCTCGGATACGGACCAGACGCGTACATCGGCCGTGCGCTTGTTTACGGCATAGTTCCCGACACTGATCGATGCAATTTCACCCTGTTTCTGCGCGGTCTTGTTGTAAACCCAGAAGAAGTAATAGCCAGTGTTGTTCATGTCCGGGACGGCTCTTAGATCCGAGCTCACATCCATTCCCTTGGCTCGGAGTTCTTCTACGACCGGGAGCAGGTTAATGAGATTACTCGCTTCCGCACTGGTTATCGTTGGGGACGGATTTGCGCCTTCGTTGATCCTCTGGCCGGAAGCGCTCAAGAACGAGATCGCGACAACTAGTGTGAACGGGAGCAGCCACCCATTTATAGGACACTTCATAATGCTTCAATGCTATTGCACGACGGGTAATGAGTCGACATTACCTTGGTTGTTTGGCAACGTGGGGACAGACCAGACCTATCCGGCTTTTTCTAAGCGATGCGCCACCGGAGATCTTTTATTTCAACTGCCGAATCCGCTCCTGCAGGAATTGGCGCTCGGGTTCCTGTTGGGTCAGGGCCAGCGCTTTCTCATAAGACGCCCGAGCCTCGGCTGTCCTGCCCAGCCTGCGGTACATATCGGCGCGGGCGGAATGTGCCAGGTAATAATTTGCCAATTCGCCTTGTTTTCCAGAAGAAGGTTCCAGCACCGCGTCGATATGCGCCAAACCGGCCTCTGGACCATCGCGCATGGCAATGGCCACGGCACGATTGAGTTGTACAACGGGCGAAGGCTGAATTCGTACCAGTTGGTCGTAAAGCGCAACAATCTGCCGCCAGTCGGTTGCAGCGACCGATTCCGCCTCCGCATGAACGGCCGCAATCGCAGCCTGTAGCGTGTAGGAGCCGAAGAGGCGGGAGTTCTGCTGGTGCTTCAGCGCTCTCTCGAGCAAGGCCACGCCCTCCGCGATCTGATCTTTGTTCCAGAGCGCGCGGTCTTGATTCTCCAGCAAAATCAGCTCTCCGGTCGGAGAGGTCCTCGCGGCGCGACGGGATTCCTGCAGCAACATCAAGGCAAGCAGCCCCATAACCTCCGGCTCCGGCCGAAGTTCCATCAGCAACCGGCCCAGTCGAATCGCCTCGCCGGTTAGCTCGGCCCGTGTTACCTCCGCTCCTGCCGCAGCCGAATAGCCCTCGTTGAAGACGAGATAGATGACCTGCAGCACCGCGCCCAGCCGCTCCGGCAATACCTGCGGCGTCGGCACCTCGTAGGGAATCTGTTCCTCTCGAATCTTTGCCTTGGCGCGCACAATGCGCTGCGCCAGCGTACGCGGAGTGGTGAGGAAGGCCTTGGCGATCTCCTCGGTGGTGAGCCCGCAGACCTCGCGCAAGGTGAGCGCAACGCGCGCTTCCGGCGGTAGAGATGGATGACAGCAGGTAAAAATCAGCCGCAGGCGGTCATCTTCAAGGGACGCATCCTCGTTTTCATTGGAGCTTGCCGCCGAACTCCCTTGCGCTTCGAGATGGCGCACGAGCTCGTCTTGGGACGCATCAAATCTTGTCCGTCGACGCAGAGTGTCAATGGCTTTGAATCGGGCCGTCGAAATCAGCCATGGTCGCGGGTTGCCGGGTACTCCACTCTTCGGCCACAGGCTCAGCGCAGCCGCGAAGGCTTCGTGCATCGCCTCCTCGGCAAGATCGAAATCACCGAGCAAGCGGATCAGAGTGGCCAGGATTCGTCCCGAATCCCCGCGATAAAGCGAGTCGAGCAATTGGCGTACCTGGTCATGGTTCTGGTCGGCGACACGCTCGGACATGACACGCTCTGGCATGACACGCTCTGGCATAACACGCTCTGGCATAACACGCTCTGGCATAACACGCTCTGGCATAACGACGACCTTAACAAACCAGCTACCCCGAATCAATCTGGCAAGCGCACAAACGGTGAGTCGATGCCGGCGGATCGATGCCGGCAGATGGCGGGGGCACAACGGTCTCCTTTCTGTTGGGCAACGGTGACGGCACGTTTCAGCCCCACGCGGACTTCACCGTGGGATTTGCTTCCAACCAGGTTGCCGTCGTTGGTCGTCGCATAATTCAGTTGAAGGCTCAACTTCAGTTCTAGAACTTTCCCGGAAGAATTTCGCGCAATCCAATCTGTTTGATGTCTGCGTCCACCCGTTGTTCAGAAGTTTTCCATCATCCACATGTTGCCTTCCACGTTCCATCCCCGCATCGCCAGGTGGCGGCCGTCGGGGGAGGGCACGCCGTAGATCTCGATGCCGCCCGGATGTTCCCACAAAAGCCGGGTATTGCCCTGGAGATCCATGTGCAGCATCTCAGCCCCTCGCGCCGAGTAGCTGGAGACGAAGAGCCCCTTCCCGTCTGCTGTCCAGACCACGCTGGACAATGTCCTCCGTACTTTTGAGGTGATGTCCTGCGGCGCTCGGCTGTTCAGCGAAAGAATTTGCACTCTTTCGTTCCGGTGCTTGAGAAGCGCGATGCGGGTCCCATCGGGAGAAAGATCCCAATGATAGTCCGCAGTTGCCTCCGTATTGGATCTGGCGAGTTCGAGTCCGCGGCCTTTCACAGGGTCGAGTGCCGTGAAGATAATTTGTTTCCGATCCGGTGTGCGTTCGGCGAGTGCGCACAAAGACGCCGGGAGCCGCGCGCATCGCGGCCACTCTTCGATGGTAGCCGTCAGCACCAATTGCGGAGATCCGCCCTGTATCGGAACGCGCATAAGCTTGCTCGTTTGCGCAGGAAGTATGTCCATCACGGGGTCCCGCATGACTTTACTGCTTTCGGCCGGACCTTCTTCGTACGACTTGATCGTGTAATAAAGCCAGGAACCTTCAGGACTAAGACCAGCGCCGGCCAAGCCTTCGGCTTTGCTCAACGCAATCATCGGTTCGGCGGCGTCCTGGCCAAGAGTCTGTTTGAAAATTGCATCCACTCCGGTACGGCTGGAAGCAAAAAGAATGGTGTTGCTATCCGCCGTCCATGCCAGCGGATGATTCCAGCTTTCATCCCGTGTGAAGCGAGTGGGATTAGCGGATCGCTCCCCGCCGGCCTGAAGGTCCGCCACATAGACGCTGCTATTGGGTCTCCATTCAAAGATGGCGAGTCGCTTGCTGTCCGACGTCGCGTTCACTGGGTTCACGCATCGCTCGGCAACGTTAGTAATGCGCTGAGGCTTCCCAATGAATTCGGTAAGCTGCGGGTTCATGCTGATCTGCCAGAGATTGCAGGTCTTCACCCGAAAGCCTGGTTCATCCAGGCGGTAAATCAAACGGCCATCAGGCAGCAAACTAAAATTGGTCACTACTTTCGTGTCAAATGGCGGAAGGATCCTGGTGACGGGTCCCCCTTGCAGATCGCCGCTCTCCAAGTAGGTGTTGGCAGTGTCTGGCCCATCCTGCCTGACAAAAAGAACGCGTTGTCCATCCGGCGACCAGGTTAGCCCGCCAATTGTGTCGTTCTCGTCTACGTCGAATACTTTCCGCGCTTGCTGCCCATCGGGCCGCATCACCCAGATTTCGCGATCGCCATTCTTGCCCGTATTGGTTTCAAAAGAGAGGAGAGAGCCGTCCGGCGAAAAGCCCTCGCCGGTGGCCTCATCCCGAATCTTCTGCGGAGACCGGCCCGCAACGGAGAAGATCCAAATGCTGCAACCATGGGAAACCCCATAAGTGTTGTCACCCCCCAGAGGACAGGCATTGGCCAGAAAGTTCCTGCTGTCGGGAAACCAGGCACCAACATTAAAGCCAAGGGCATTGCTGTTGACACCCTCGGGCTGAGGAATCATTTGCGTTTCACCGGTTTCTACAAGTTGGAGGTGCAACCCGACTCGATCCCCGTAAGCCAGGTATCTTCCGTCGGGGGAGATGGTGCCACCGGCAGGACCATTCTCGCTGGAGACACTGGTGAGCTGCCGCAATTTGATTTGCGGCAGCGCCGCCGGAGACGATGGCTGCCGTGAGGCAAACCAGAAGCCTCCCGCAACCACAGCGAGCAGAACGACGGCTGCCGCGACCCATTTCGGCCATTGAGCGAGATGCCTCGGCTCGACCTTCCGTCGCAACATCTCCAGATCGGAGCCCATCCGCGATGCAGACTGGTATCTGGCTTCGCGACCTTTTTCGAGCGCTCTGCCGAGGATCGTTTCGATTGCTTCCGGGAGGTCCGGGTTCAATTCCCGCGCTGGCGTTGGCGTCTTAGTGAGAATGGCTCTCTGCAGCTCAGGCCCGGTATCACCCGTGAACGCGCGTTTGCCGGTAGCCATCTCATACAGCACCAACCCAAATGAAAACAAGTCTGTACGTGGATCCAACCTCTCGCCCAGTACTTGCTCCGGTGACATGTAGGCAGCCGTTCCCATCGCCAACCCAGTTCGGCTGAGGAGAGGATCTGGAGTGGCGGCGGAAGAGGATTCCCGTTGTGCCTCGTGTATTGCGCTGTGTGCTGGATCCACATCACGAACAGAACCCGACGGAACCAGCTTTGCCAGTCCGAAATCCAGAATCTTGGCTTCTCCGCGATCCGTAATGAAGATGTTCGCGGGTTTGATGTCGCGATGGATGATCCCCTTCTCATGCGCCGCGTCCAATCCGGCGGAAATTTGAACGCCGATGTCGAGCAGAAGAAGCGTCGGCAAGGGAGCCTGATTGGCGATACGGTCGCGCAGGGTCCTGCCCTCCAGCAAAGGCATTACGAGGAAAGGCTGGCCTTCGTGGTCTCCGAACTCGTAAAGCAGGCAGATATTGACATGGTCCAGAGCGGAAACTGCTCGGGCTTCCCGTTCGAATCTCTCCAAAGCTTTGGGATCGGTTCCGAGTTCTTCGGGAAGAAACTTCAACGCAACCCGACGACCCAGTTTGAGGTCCTCGGCTTTGTAAACGAGTCCCATACCGCCACCGCCAACGATCTCGAGCACGCGATAGTGGGAGATCTTCTTGCCGACCAGATTCGCACCTGCGGAAGGATCCAGCCGCGCGGCTACCTCGGCGTGCGTCACCTCCTCGACCGGAGCCACAAACCGATACCCGCGTTTGGGCACGGTTTCTATGTACTCCCGCCCGCCGTTCCACTGGCCCAGAAGTTTCCGCAAAACGAAGATGTTCTTGTTGAGGTTGCCTTCCTCGACGAAGGTTTCCGGCCAGACCCGCTGCATCAACTCGTCTTTTTCCACCAAGCGTCCGGCGCTTTCTACCAGGACGAGCAGAGTCTCCGCCACCTTCGGGGCCATCGGCACAGGCGTGCCATCGCGCACCAGGACGCGCTTTTCAGAGTCCAGCCGAAAAGGGCCAAACGCATAGAAATACTTTCCCTGCAAGCTCATAGGGGCCGCAAGACTTCTTCAATAACTTTTCCAGAACTTCGGAAGGACTGTAAAACTCCGGTCCGGTTACGGTGCTTGGCGAATAGGGACGCAGGCCACTCTGGAAATCCCGCCCGACGCAGATTCTAGTGCGCTAGCGGTTTTCAGGCAACGACGAATGTTGTGGCCAGCCGAACTCCCCGTTAGAAACAAAAAGGAGACAGTATGAAACTCAAGAGATGGAATCGCGTTATCGCAGCGACCTTACTGACCCTGCTGGCAACCCCGGTTTATCTGGCAGCGCAAGCAAAGCACCACCAGTACAAGGTGGTTGACCTGGGGACTTTCGGTGGTCCCGGCAGCAGTGTGTCTGGTGAAGTGCACATCCTTACCGCTCGTGGAGTCATCGCGGGCGGCGCCGATACCACCGCGGCCAATCCGAATCCGGGATGCTTCAACCCCTTCTCAGGGGGCTCGGACTGCTCGGCACAGCATGCGTTCCAATGGGGGAACGGCGCCCTGGCCGACTTGGGGGTGCTGCCCGGCGGCAGCAACAGCTTTCCCTACGGCATCAATGCCAAAGGATGGGTGGTCGGAGGCTCGGAAAACGGAACCTTCGATGCAGTCCTGGGTATACCGGAGTTTGACGCTATTCTCTGGCGCGACGGTCAAATCACCAACTTAGGCACGCTGGGAGGCAATGAGAGTCTTGCGGGGGATGTCAACAGCCGTGGACAAATTGTCGGATTTTCGGCCAACGCCGTGCCTGATCCGGTCTCCATGTTGGGCTTCGCGACCGAGACCCGGCCCTTTCTTTGGGAGAACGGTGTCATGCGCGATTTGGACACACTCGGAAGTACGGATGGCGCAGCGTTTTTGATGAATGAGAGTGGGCAAATCGTGGGGCAGTTCTACGTGAAGGGCACGACGACGATCGACCCAATGTTCTGGGACGAGAACGGCGTCGCGACGGACATCGGTACGCTCGGGGGAACCAATGGCACCACCTGGTGGTTGAACAACGGGGGTCAAGTTGTCGGCACGTCGAACCTGGCGGGAGACGCAACCCATCACGGATTCCTTTGGAACGGCGGGACGCTCTCTGACCTCGGCACCTTGGGAGGGAATAACTCGGAGGCATTCGCCATCAGCGATAGCGGAGAGGCGACTGGCAGGGCCGATGTACCCGGCAGTGTGACTCACCACGGATTTCTGTGGAGAGAAGGCGTGATGACCGATCTGGGCGTGCCTGGAAGCGATCCCTGCAGCAGCGGCAACGCCATCAATTCCCAAGGGCAGATCGTGGGCGATGCGGGCGTGTGTTTCGTCGGTGGCGACGCCTGGTTGTGGGAAAACGGTGGACCGATCGTTGACTTGAACACTTTGGCCCTGCCCGGCTCCGGCATGCACTTTGCGGACGCGAAATCCATTAACAACCGGGGAGAGATCGTCTGCACCGGAGTGCTCCCGAATGGCGACCAGCACGCGGTGCTGCTGATCCCGGTGGGCGATGCAGCCGAAGCAAACCCCGGGACGGCGGAGATTCCAGCGCTGTCGACTCATTACGTGCCGCGCTCGACCGGACGCCGCGAGACATTGCGGCGGAGCGTCAGGTAACAATCGCCGAATATGCAACCGGCCGATCAACGCCGGGGTGGAAGTCTATGCATTCTTCAGCGGAGCCAGGCGGCGAGATCACGATCTAGCAGAATCGATAGTTGTTCAATATCGGTCCTGTAGTATGCCACCAGGTATTCCCGGTCATGGGAGCTCATGGCAACCGCTTTGCGGCGTCTGTAGCTCACATCGCGCAACCAAGGCCGAAGGTGTCTGGGGGTCCGGTTTGCGGCACGTCTCCAAATGCCGAATCTCTTCAGGAAATAGGTAGCGGTGATAAACCTGGGAATCCGAGGCTCAAGATGGCGCTCTGAGGTGTTCGGCCTGAACCCTCTCTCCACATCCAGAAAGCGGAAAATCTCTGCCAGAGCCTCGGCTTGCTGTCTTCGATACTCCTCATAGAACAGGATCAAAATGTTTTGTCTCGGGAATAGTTGCAAGAATCGCTTCACCTGCTCGTAATATAAGCCGAGTTCTAGAAACGGATAAAGCAGAGAAAATTTTTCGCTTTTGTTGCGCAGACAGGCTTCAATCGTTTCCCGAAACGATCGTCGAATCAGACCCTGCGAGACGGATTGCAGGTAGAGCGAGAAGGCTACCTCGCTCGGGTCTCTCAGTATCAGGATGATTTTTGCTTGCGGAATCTTCGAATGAATTTGCGCCGCGGCAGTCCTGGACCACAAATAGCACACGCTCGCCTCGCCCAGCGCCTTTTCGGCTCTCGCGTTCTGAAACAGCCTCAAGTAATCCGTCCACTCCGAAACCAGCCCTCCAAAGCGCTTCTCATGCATGGGACCGCGAAGATAGCTCTGTAGTTCGAGCAGATCTTTGTCGACTCGCTCGCGGAGGTCGTCGGCGACGTTTTCAGCACGAATCTCGGTGGCGAAGTAGTTGGGCTCTTTGATCGGGCTCATAAAGATTTCAGGGTGCTGATCGAGGTAGTGATAGAGCGAAGTCGTTCCCGATTTCGGGGCACCCACAATAAAGAAGGTGGGCAAGGTCGCCGTGGATGTTGGCAGTGCTGAGACCGGTGGCATGTGGAGCCGGGAGGGCGGAGTAATTTAGCGGGTCGCGGCAGGAATCGGGAGGGAGAGAAACCGGCAACAAACTCTAGGCGAGGATTGCATTAGCTGCAGAGTTGCGTACCTGCGCCTCGTTCGCTACCTCAACTTTAATCGCCGGCCAAGAGGCGAGGCGTGAGAGACTTCGGCTGGGAACCGTCTTCCATACTTTCCCATCCTTCTGCCGTTTCGTCAGTCGCAACATCGAGACCTGACGAGTTCAAATATTCTGGGACGATCTCCTTGATTTTGGCGAGAATGCGGCCGGAGCTATTTGCAAATAGCGTGGACTCGAGTTCCTCCAGCCTTCTGCGCAACTCGCGCCAGTCCTGGCATTCGCTGCGCGCTCGCTTAATCTTGGAAAAGGAAGTTGCAGACACATCTTCAGACTCGTAGAAGAGTTTCTCACTGAGTCTCTCCCCCTGGCGCAATCCGGTGAAATGAATGGGAACCTCCTTCTCGTTCTTTCCGGACAAGTGAATCAGCGTTCGCGCTAACTCCAGAATGGACACCGGGCTGCCCATGTCCAGGACCAAAGTGTCCCCCTTTTCTCCGATGATCGACGCTTGCAGGACGAGCGAGCCTGCCTCGTGCATCGTCATGAAGAAACGCGTCATCTCCGGATGTGTGATGCTAAGAGCTTCATTCTTCCGCAACTGTTCCTGAAGAACGGGGACTACGCTGCCGTTGGAGCCGAGGACATTGCCAAAGCGAACCGAAAGACAGCGCATCCCATTAGTCGGCTGGTGTGCGATGATCAGCTCACAAATTCGTTTGGTGGCGCCCATAACACTGCAGGGATTGACCGCTTTGTCGGACGAGATGAGGATGAATGTGGCGCATTCTTGCTCGCATGCGAGTGCGAGCAGGTGAAGCAATCCGAAAACGTTATTCTGCACGGCCTCCTGCACATTCATTTCCATCATTGGCACGTGCTTGTAGGCTGCCGCGTGAAAAATGACCTCCGGTCGGCCTTGAGAGAAAACACACTCCATCCGCCTGCGATCGCCGACATCGGCCACATGAAATCGAATCGCCGAGTTTTGTTTGTAGCGTGGTTTGTAGCGCGACAGTTCGCGTTCCAGATAAAACATTCCGGTTTCGTTCTGGTCAACACAGATGAGGGAGCGGGGCTCGTATTCAAGAATTTGCCGGCAAAGTTCTGAGCCAATGGATCCCGCGGCACCGGTTACCATGATCGAGTGCCCATAAATCGCCGTTCTCACCGACTGCAGATCAATCGTGACCGGATCCCTTCCGAGTAGATCGTCCAGGTCCACCTGTCTGAAATCGCTGAGGCTCACGCGTTCTGCGATCACGTCTCGCAGGGCAGGCACTGTGCGGAATTTTACGCGCGCCCGTTCGCACACTTCCGCGAAGCGCTGCATCTGCTTCGAGGTGGCGGACGGCACCGCGATCAGAACCTCGTCGATGGCGTAGGAGTTCGTGAGTTCGGGAAGTTGGTCGACAGTTCCGATCACCGGAATCCCTTCGATTTTCAGTCCCAGCTTCGAAGGATCATCGTCTACATAGCCAACCGGGGTATATTCGCTGTCGGGTTGTTTGAGCTCTCGCACTACCGTTCGAGCGGCCGTTCCAGCGCCAATGAGGAGCACTCTTGCCGACGATGCCAGGTCTTGGCGAACCGATTCGGCGACAATGCGCGACAAGCCTCGGACACCGATGAGGATTGCGCCGGTAAGCACCGGCTCGAGGACGTAAACCGCGCGGGGGAACGCCTCGAGGTGGAACAGATACCGCGTCAGAAGAATGAAGACCACTGAACCGGACGCCACGGATTTAAGAACATCCAGCGCATCGCTCAGGCCGGTGTACCTCCACCAGCCGTGTAACAAGCCAAAGCGAGCGATGAAGACCATGCGGACCACGATGAGGAGGGGGGCGGCTGACAGCAACAGCGCTCGATCGGGCAATGTGAAATCGAACAGCAAGAGCCAGGCCAGCAGGAGAGAGGTGAGGGTCAAGAGGGCCTGGAACGCACCAATAAACCATGCGTTCTTGCGCAAGAGCGTCTGCGCCAAATTGATGATTTTCATGGAAGAGGTTGTGGTCTTTTGGATCTATGAGCGTCGATCGGTCTTCTATCGAGGCAGGAAGATGGCCTTCGTGGTACGGATCAGCAGCAGCAGGTCGTAGGTGAATGACATGCGATCCAGGTACTCCAAATTCTTATTTAGTTTGTCAGGCAGCACGACTTCCCGGTAATAGCGATCGAGGTCGGCATGGCCGGCCAGCAGGTCTTCTTCTCGCCGATAGGCGATGGAAGCAGGATCAGTAATCCCGGGACGAACCGTGAGCACTCTGCGCTGAGCCGAAGAATAAGACTCGACGTAGCGGGGAACCTCGGGGCGAGGTCCAACCAGGCTCATTTCTCCCTTCAGCACATTCCACAACTGAGGGAGTTCGTCCAACTTGAGGCGACGCAGCCAGCGACCTACGGTGGTAACGCGAGCGTCGTCTGCGGGCGTAATCGCAGGGCCGCGCTGGTCGGCGTCCTGGCACATGGTACGGAACTTAACGATCCGGAAAGCCAGCCCTCCGAGGCCTATGCGCTCCTGCCAAAACAAAACGGGTCCCGGCGATGTACTCTTCACCAGGGCCGCTACGACGAGCAAGACCGGGGACGCCAGCAGAAGTCCAACGAGAGAAGCAAGTGAATCCAGGGAGCGTTTCCCCCATTTGTTGTACAAGCTATTTCCCGCGGCCGTTGCCGCATGCGCTCCCTCAAGAGTTGACGACACTGAGTCCTCTCCCTGACTTCGGCCGTGCGGTGTGTGCCTGCACCGTACCCTTAACAGCTGCGATTACATCTTCTACGTCTTCATCCGTCATCTTCGGTGACAGCGGGAGCGAGACCAGACGTTGATACTCGCGGTAAGCGACGGGGAAGTCCTCCGGTTTGTATCCGTACTTGTCCCGGTAGTAGCGATGCAAGTGAATCGGAATGAAGTGCACAGAGCATCCTATGTTTCGGTTCCCCAGCTCGGAAATAAACTCATTGCGCGTGATGGTCAAACAATCGAGGTTCAATCGAAGCGCGTAGAGATGCCATGCGTGTTCTACATCGTCGCGTTCCGCTGCCACTTGTAATTCGTCGCATCCATCGAAAGCAGCGTTATATTGCCGGCCGATGGCCTGGCGGCGGGCGTGGAACTGGGGGAGTTTCCGTAGCTGATGCAACCCGAGCGCGGCTTGTATATCGGTCATGTTGTACTTGAAACCGGGACACACGACTTCATAGAACCAGGAGCCCTCGGCGCCATAGCGTTTCCATGCATCACGATTCATCCCATGAAGTCCCCAGGTTCGAGCCCTTTCAATCAAGTCGGGAGTGGCGACCAACATTCCGCCCTCGGCGGTTGTCAGATTCTTCGTAGCGTAGAAAGAGAAACAGGTCAGCACGGGAACACCCGCATCGGACCTCGCTGAACCAATCATTCTGCCGCGGTAGCGCGCGGGCAGCGCATGAGCGGCATCCTCGATGACCGCCAGCCGATGTTCCGCAGCGATCTCCAGAATCGGTGAAAGTTCACAGGGGTGTCCGTAGAGATGAACCGGCATGATTGCTTTTACCCGAAGCCCCATGGTTCGTTCGACGAATCGAATGGCCTCTGGGATCGCCTTCGGATCGAGGTTGAGTGTGTCGGGTTCCACGTCGATGAAAACCGGACGCGCGCCGACCTGTTCTATCACGTGCACCCCGGAACAGAACGTCATCGGGCTCGTGATCACCGCGTCTCCCGGCCCGATTCCGAGTGCCAATAGGGAGAGGTGGAGCGCGGCGGTACAGGAGCTCACTGCAAATGAATCCTCGGCTTCGACGAATTCCATAAACTGCTGCTCAAACTGCTTCACCTTGGGTCCGGTCGTAATCCAGTCGGAGCGCAACGTGGCTACAACTTCGGCAATCTCTTCTTCTCCGATGAAGGGCGGGGAAAAGGGCAGGAATTTATCGCGCACTCTCATATCTTCTTTTTAGGAATTAGTAGCGCCAGAGTGGACGCAGGGACTGCACATCGAGCTATGTTTTCAAGAGGCAAAGATAGTGCGTGTTCATGATCCGCAGTTGTGACGCCAGGTAGTACACGGACGGCCCTAAATGACCGAGAGCCCTGGCTAAAGGAGGAGCAACGGTAATGCGGCGAGCTGCGATCGTAAAACCGGGAAAGAGTTGCCGGATCTCGGAGAGCGGGATGCCGCGAACGTCCGGGTTTCGGGGATTGTCGACCGCGAAGTCGTACCAGAGAAAGCATCCGCCGGGGGCGAGGACTCGACTGATTTCCTCCGCGATTCGACGCTTTGAAGCCTCGCTCAGCACCGACGTAAACAGCAGGAATTGCAGAATTATGTCGAAGCTGGCGTCCGCGTGGGGGAGTCGTGTGGCACTTGCACAACTGAAATGCATGTTCGGGCTGAGAGCCTGCGCGGCCTGGACAAGGTCTTCCATGAGATCGATGCCAAAAAGAAGTTCCGGATTCGCCTCGTATTCGAGTAACAAGCGAAGCGTGCTGCCGCGTCCGCAGCCCAAATCCAAAACCCGAAGACCGGACAGCGAGGAGAGGCCCGCGTGACTCAACAACAATGCCATTGCGGCTTCGCGCTCATGCAGACTGTAGAGGTGACCGAGATTGGTTCGTGCGTAGCGCTCCGCCAGCATCAAATTCTTCCGTCGCTCATAGGCAGCGCGGATCCGCAAGATTTCCTGTTGCTCGTCGGTATCAGGGTGCGGTATGGCCGTTGGCGTTCTCATCTTTATCCGGGTTCGGTTCGAGTTAGTCGGTCGATTGATAGGCCACAATTCTCTGGCTGCGCATGACCTTCACCATTCCAAGGAAGAAACCGACGTTCGCTAAACAGAATGAAAATGGATAGCCGAACACTCCGGTGGGACGCTTTTTTCGGGTGTACCGCCATCCTACGAAAGCGGAAAGATAGAATCCGACTTGCACAATCCAGGGCAGGAGGGCTCTTCCTTGCAGAGCGAGACCGGTGTTCGCGAGGAAGACGATCGCCAGCAGAAAGGGCGTCAGCCAGCGCAGCAGCTTGTGCGAGAGCAATCCTAAGGCAGTCAAGGGGAAGCGCAGGGGATTCAGAATCGCGGATCGGGCCAGGGTCCCGCTCCAGTTGCGAGCCGTCATCCGCATTCTTGCCCCCAGTTCGCCTTGAATGCTGTGCGGCATGGTGTCGAAGACAACGGCGCGCGGTTCGTGGAGGACGCGGTAGCCTTGCAGCCGCACGTCCAGGGGCGTGATGCAATCGTCACAATAAAAAATCGGGAGCGGTTGAAAGAGTTCTCTGCGCACAGCAAATGCCTGGCCGCTAGTGGTGGCCAGAATGCCCAGATCCGACTCCGCGCGGCGCAGGAAGAGTTCGAAGCGCCAATAGAAGCTTTGCCCGCGGGAGACGGCGTCCCCGGGTGATTCGAAGAGCGCTTCCGCCGAAACCAGGCCTACATGGGGATCGGCGAAGTCCGCGACTATGAACTGGAGGGCGTCTGCGTTCACACGCGCATTGGCATCGGTGAAGAACAGAATCTCCCCGCGGGCCTGTTGCACGGCAAGATTCTGCACTGCACTCTTTCCGACCCGGGCGCTGCGCAATAGTCGAATACGCGGATCTCGCCCGGCAAATTCTTCGACAATCGCAGCGGTCTGATCGGTAGAGCCGTCAGAGGCAACTATGATTTCAATCTTTTCCGGCGGGTAGTCAAAGAGCCGGCAATTCTCCAGCTTGGCCCGAATCCGGGTCTCTTCGTTGTGAGCGGCAATAATCACTGAGACGAGCGGTTGACCCGCCTGTTCCTTCGAGCTCGGCCGGGATACAAAGCGCCCAAGCAGCCATAAAAGGACGGGGTATCCTGCCCACACATAAACCATCAGCAATAATGCCAGCAGAAAGAATTGTTGTTCAAAATGCATGACGAGAAAATCCGGTCGACAAATAGCCAAGCATGTTACCTCGCATCATCACGACGAGGAGTCATCACAGCGTCGATGTTGCTCCGCTCGGGGCTCGTGGTCTGCAGGTTGTACTTTTGCCATGCATAGGTCAGGCCTTGCCGCTGGTAGCCATAAATGGGTCGGGTCAACATTCGACCGGTGGCCTGATGTGCGTTATGCCACACGCTGAGTTCCGGGTCATGAATCACGGGCAGGTCCAAGCGGTAACACGCCTCGCCAATGCAAAACTCTTCAGCATAGAGGAAAGCCCCGTCATCGATGGTTCCGCCCGCGTCAAAAAACATGCGGCTGAAAATGATGAAGGCGCCATGCGGAGCATATATTCTGCTCGGGACGTGGCCTGCCTCGGCTGATCGCCATTCTCCTATTTGATGTCGCAGGATGCGCACATACGGTGCGAGCCATTGCTTAAACCACATTAAATAGTAGTGCGACAACCAAAACCTGTATCGCCGCATTTGCCACCTGGATGGCCGCCGCCGCAGAAATGGGTTCGCGTCCACCCCAGTGAGGTGGGCAATGACGGCTGGAGCCAGAACCGCGGCGGTGGATGGGTCCCGGTGAAAGAGTTTGACCAGAAATTGAGAGTCTGTAAAAAGGATATCGTTGTTGCAAACAATCACCCAGTCGGGCATGCGATGCTGAGCCACGTACTGCTGCAACGCCCATTTCGCACCTCCGAAATACCCGCGATTCTGCGGTGACGCCAGAAGCTCGGCGTTGGTGAACTCTGAGATCGCCTGCTGTATACGGGCAACGGACTCGTCTTCAGAATGGTTGTCGACTACCAGCACATGGCAACGGGTGAATCCCTGAAGGCGCGAAGCGCTCTTCAGGAATTCCAAAGTACATTCGGGGTGCCGAAAGTTGACGGTAATGATCAGGGCGTCTGTCATTACGAACTTGGTGCAGAAGCCAGCCTCACAGTTGTTATTGTCTGAGGGCAAAGATGAAAATTATTCTGATTGTCATGATTCGCGGCTTGTTTGTCAGTAAAGCTACCGTCCTCCCAGCAACCGCCGGGCACGGCACTCTACTCTCAAGAAGAGCAGGCAAGAGCTTGAACGACTCAGTGTCCTTCGACCCCCGCTAGGCCGAGCCCGCCATGGCGGCGACTGCCCAGAACACGACCTGGAAGTGGGGGCCCTCAAAGGCAGCTTCAACCATGTTGTGCATTACCGAGGCTAGCAGCGCTATCCACACCGCTACGTTGAAAGCGGTCGCGTGGGTAACGACTGAAACCCAAGCTCTCCGCAACACCACACCGACCATGGCTAAGAGTGCGAGCCCTGTCGGCAGCCCCATCTCCGCCAACGAGTCGATGATGAGATTGTGGCCGTTGTACTGGCTAGCGTCGGCGGCTGGTACTATCAAGTGGTGGTCGATCGCATCTCCGAGTTGCCCAGGGCCTACGCCGAGCACCGGATTCTCCGTGAACGCCTCCCAGGAGGCTTTCATGATTTCTTCTCGACCGTAGTCCGGATTCTCCCAGCGATAGACAAACAAGACAACGTTAGTCTCAAGGAGGTCAATCGGCACCATCGAGACCGCCGCGCAAAGCAGGATGAGCACGACCACACCGTGTTTGATCTTCAATCCGGCTCTCCGTAGAAACGGCACGCTGAGTATGGTTGCGCCGACGATCGCAAGGATGCCGCCCCGTGACATCGTTGCGACGAGGCCTGCACACATGAGCATTGCGCATGCAATGAAGACCCAGCGTTTTATCCCCTTGTGGCTGCAGGCCCCCCCAACGGCAAAAGGAATTAAGAGAATCAGCATGGACGCAACATAATTGCCTCGACCCATCGCGATCCCAATATCTTCCTTTACCGACCCGTAAACCTCGTACCGTATGCTTTGGTAGTTCCGAAGGAGAAGGATGCTGGCACACGCGCCAAAGAGGGCCGGTGGGAGCCAGCCAAGCGGAGCTCTTCTGGCAACCGCGAAAACAAGGATTCCGACGGCCAAGGCCTTCATGGCGGCCAGTCCGCGAAACATGTCTCGGTTGTTCACAAGGGTGGAAAATAAACCCGACAGAACGCAAAACACCCCGATTCGCACGACCGAATCCGATAACGACGGCAGGAAGCCGTTCCAAAATACCTGAAAAACGACCCAAGCTCCAAACAGCACGTCGAAGTACAAAATGTCCGGCTGTTTCCCGGCCAGGTGTACGGCCACTCCTCCAAGAAGAAGAGAAAAAAAGGGAACCCGCATACTCGGTCCCCTGGGCGCGTTCTGCGTCGGGCTCATTGGATCTTTAAGGACAGGCATCGTCGACTCATGCGTTGATCGCGGCACGACGCGCGACTCGAAAGGTCCATTCGAGGTTGCAGTGCAGCCAGGACAGGCACCAACCCAGGAGCGAGGCTAACAGGATACGGGGATGAAACGGATCCGCGGACTGCATGAAATACCTCCGGGCCTGCTTCCACTCCCGCTGCACGAGCCGGAACCGCCCCTCGGTAAACATGGCCGAAGACTCAATTAGCTTCCAGCTCTCATTGATGGCGTGGCGATCCGAGGGGCTCAGTTGTAACGCATGTTTTCTAACAAAATCCGCACTGTGCTCCCGAGCTCCCCTGAGGATTCTGTCCATATTGTTGAGGGTCACGGATGCAGCATGTCTTCTGCGGAAACCCATAACCTGGTCGTGCCAGTGGAAAGTACCCTCCAAGCTTAGGCGCAGGAAAGTCGGAAAGTCTGTCACGCACAGGCCGGGGACGTGCTGGAAGCCGCCGATCCTCTCCAGGGTTATACGCCGGATGACGGCGGTAGAAGGGGACACAAGATCATTTCCCGTGAGCATATACACGGTTGCAGATCCAACCGGGGAGTTCGACAGCAGTGATCTAGGAAGTTTGCGGCGCCGCCGAACCGACCGGGTCAGGTGGCCCCCCCCACTGCCATCGGCAGAGAGTTCCCGGACAACCCCATATGCAAGGACCACAGCAGCATCGTCAAAAGCGGGCATGAGAGCTGCGAGTTTATCCTCAGGCCAAAGGTCGTCGCCTTCCAGGATTGCTATGAATGCACCTCTGCAAAGGCTGAGCGCATGATTGTATGTATGGGGCAGCGCCTCGATTCCCCGGTTTTCCTGATAGATGTATCGAATCCGCGGATCCGCATAGCCACGGATCACATTTCGGGTGCTATCTGTCGAACCATCATCGATGATGATTTGCTCCCAGTCTTGATGAGACTGCCTTAGTACGCTCTCCACACAGGGGCCGATATATCTCTCGTGATTGAAGGTCGGGGTGATGATGCTAATCAGTGGCGATGGCATATTCGTGGGCTTGCGATCATAAATTGCGGATCTGCTGGTTTTCAGGGCGCGGGCTGGCCGAGCAGGGTCTTTAATACTCCGTTCAGTATGGGTTTCTCGTCGCTGGAGACCATGAAAACCCACCCAGCGAACAGAGATACTCCAACGGCTAGCGCGCCGATTGCAAGTCGGGGCCATGGATTTTGGACGAATAGTCTGACCGCCAACAAGGCCAGGCCGACAACGCCACCCAATATAAGGTTGGTGGGAAATACCGTTGTCCAGAAGCCTCGGAGCGAGCATCGGCAGTATCTACCCGCCGCCCAGAAAAGCAGCGCGGCATCCAGAGAAAAACGTACCGTGCTGGCCAATGCTGCACCCGCTATCCCCCATCGAGGAATCAGCAACAGGCACATGGCAACGTAAAGTGGAAGCTCCAGCAGGTGAAACTTGCCGGTGAGGTCGGGCCGTCCCAGGGCCTGCAGGAGGTTGTAGGGGACGGGCGCGAGTGCATTGACAAGAACGCCGAAGGCCAGAATCCGCACTACGGATGAGGTCTGCTTCGCAAAGGCTGTTCCCATCCAGAGCCCGAACAGGTCCGGCCCCAGCACCAGAAGGTAGAGCGTGCCGGGCACAAGGAGCAGCATAAGATAGCGAATCGAGCGCTCGTACAGTCGCTCGAGCGGGCGGCGCTGGTCTTCGCCTCCGCGCTCACTAAAAGCTGGGTATAGCGTTCCGACCAAGGCGGAAGGAATAATCCGGAGTCGGGTCATCGCTTCAAATGGGACGGTGTACAGTGTAACGGCACCAAGGGAGACGAAAGAGGCAATCAGCACACGGTCGAGGTAAACGAGCAATGGACTGACCAACTGCGAGACGGTGACCCAACTGCCGAAGCGCAGTAGTTTAGTCCATCCGTGCAGGGTTTGCGCCTGAAAGAGTCGAAGATTCGGGAAGCGGTGGAACAGCACAATTCCATACGCTATCGTGCTACACATGCGCACCAGGACCGTAGAAAAGACTACCAGCGCAACGCCGTATCCCTTCCATGCGAGAATGCCTGCCGCGAGCCATTGCGTTCCAGTGGCTACAGCATCCACCCCATTAATCCAACCGAACCGTTGGAAGGAACTCAGGGCCGCTCGAAAGATTCCTTGTACAAGCAGCACGGGCACCGCGAGACTGACAGCGTAGAAGGTCCAAAGTGCCTGATCTTCTAAAGCGCCAGAAATCTTGAACAAGGAATGAACCAGGAACGGTGAGAGCAGAGCGATGACAACCCCGCCCGCCGTCCCGGTCAAGACGTTGGCAACGATGCTGGTGCGCACGATCCTCGCCGCAGATTCGTGATCCTCTCCGGCAAGGTGCTCAGAGATGAACTTGGTCGCAGCTCGGTTAACTCCAACATCCAGGAAAGTCAGATAACCAATCGTGACCCAGGCAATCGAGAACAGTCCAAACGATGTCTCGCCCAAATAGTGAACGAGTTTTGGCGTCACCACCAGCAAAACGACAAAGGTCCAGCAGTTGGCGACCAAATTCAGGGTTGCGTTGCGCACGAGCAAAACCGACGAGGTCAGCCGCAGCCCCCGCGGAGGGGGAACACCCGTAGCCACGGATTGTGGAGCGAGGCTATTCGTCACAATTTTCTTCAGCTACCTGTCATGCGTCAATGCAAGCTCAGAGCAGCCACACTCCATTTCGCATATGCAGCGTCCGGCAGCTTGAAGCTCCACTCTTCGACTCTAGTCTGCCGCCACGTTGGCCGGTGTACGATCATGGGTGCGATTATTTCGCGCGTTCCGCCAGTTTACCCGCGGCAACAGTAGTGAGTCGTCGATCCGATCCCTGTATTGAACCGCGATGTTCATGAGAGAGTCGAGCGACGACTCTGAGAGCAGGTGGGGTTCGAGGCCCAGTTCAGTCAACCTTGTGTGCCTGGCATTGTAATAGTGCTCTTCCGCTTCCACGCGGGGATCAGGAAGATGGTCGATCCCGACGGTAACGCCCAACTTCTTCGCTGCCGTCTGCACCATGTGGGCAAGATCGAGAATGGAGAATTGTTCTGTGAACTGATTGAAGACGCGATATTCTCCCCGTTTTGCAGGATGGCTGCAGGCTAGTTCGATGCAACGTACGGTATCGCGAATGTCCAGAAATCCGCGCGTCTGGCCACCCTTTCCATACACGGTGATGGGATGTCCAATGGCGGCTTGTACACAGAACCGATTCAGGGCTGTCCCGAAGATTTCGTCGTAGTCGAAGCGATTGACCAGCACGTCGTCCATCGCCGTCTCCTCGGTGATGGTGCCATAGACCACTCCCTGGTTGAGATCGGTTGCACGAAGACCCCATATTTTGCAGCAAAAATGAATGTTATGCGAGTCGTGAACCTTTGACAGGTGGTAGAAAGACCCGGGTTGTTTGGGGAAGGGCAGCACATCTTCGCGGCCGTTATGGCGAATCTTGATAAACCCTTCTTCGATGTCGATGTTGGGAGTGCCGTATTCCCCCATGGTGCCCAACTTTACGAGGTGACAGGCGGGCTGGAATTCCTTGATGGCAAAAAGTACGTTCAGGGTTCCCACGACGTTGTTGACCTGGGAAAACACGGCGTGCTGGCGGTCGATCATCGAGTACGGCGCGGAGCGCTGCTCCGCGAAGTGCACGACAGCTTCAGGTTCGACCGCTCGGAAGACATCGCTCAGGAAGGCGTAGTCCGTTACATCACCCACGAATGACTCGATGGTCTTGCCTGTCAACTGTTGCCAGGTACGAAGTCTTTCTGGCAGAGGCTGGATCGGGGTCAGCGTCTGCGCGCCTAGTTCATGATCCCACAGGCGGCGATGAAAGCTGTCCACGATTGCGATTTCATGCCCACGGCGCGAAAGATAGAGCGAAGTCGGCCAGCCACAGTAGCCGTCTCCCCCTAAAACCAGTACTCTCATCGTTCCTCCTGGGACAAATTACACATCGGACAAATTACACATCGAAGTGCCTGACTGTTTCGGAGCACGTTCGTCGCAATGCGCGACCATATTGAGGGCGTTCTATCCGGCACGGCGGAGTTTCCAGCCTTCCGGTACATGGGCTCGAACCTTAGTCTCTATCTCTTGAAAGGTTTCCGAGAGCAACAGCTTGAAGGGGTCTCTTTCGTCGGTTTCCTTCCAGGAAGCGCGGGCGAGCACCCAGAGGACTCCGGCTGCGAACGCCAAGAATGTCCCCAGTAAAACGATCACCGATCGGGGTGGAAAAGACCTCCTCTCGGGTACGATGGCGCCATCGAGGACCTTGACGCTGGGCGTCTCTTTGACTTCCTGCACCTTGGCCAGCTCGTATTGCTGAGTGAGCACTCCGAACAATGTTTCCTGGATGGTGGTTCGGCGATAGAGATCGGAGTAGGCGACTCCTAACAGGGGCAACTTGCGGATGGAGGGAAACTGGGATTGAGAAGCAACATTGTTTGACGAGGCCGCGCTTAATCCGCTACCGCTGATCTCGTTGAGTTTTTTCTGCAGCTCCGCGATTCTCGCCCTCACCGCTTTGACCCGGACGTTCTCGTCGGCATAAATCTGGCGCAGACCCTCCAGTTCCGCCTGCGCCGCAATGAGTTGCCCTTGCAGCACGGCTGCGGCCTCGACCATCGTGTGTCCCTGTTCTTTGATGTCGATGGTGCCATTCTTGCTGGAAAACTCGCTGAGGTCCTTGGCTGCCGAATCGAGGTCAAGCTTCACCGTCTTGAGACGTTCTTCGAGGAATACACGCTCGCGGTGAGCGGCTGAGGTGTTCACCTCCGCGACCATGTGATTGAGTTCCTGCACATAGGCCTGGGCCAGATCCGCGGCGCGCTGCGGACTGTGGTCGGACACGCCGATGGTGATGATGCCACTTTTTCGGTCCTCGGAAATCTGCGTGTTGGCTTCGAGTGCCCTGCGGGCGCCTTGCATTGTCTGGGCGTGGTAGACCTGCTTCAGGTCAAAGTTGTCGATGATGCGGTCCTCAACCGTCCGACTTCGCAGAATTCCGATAAAGAGCGACCCGGATGTCTTCAGTCCCAGGAAGTCACCCGCCATCCCAAGTCCGCCCCCCCTGGCCATCAGTCCCAGCACGGAAGCGAGCCCCCAGTCAGAGTCGCCGCCGGGCGGCATGAGCGCGGTTTTCGCCTCGTAACGGGTGGGGATCAGGAGTGCGAGAATCACGCTGAAAACCATTCCACAGGCCAGAATCTTGAGCAGGAACCGGCCCTCTTGCCGCAACAGCCGAAGTCGATTCGCCACCCTGGACCGGGCAGACTCCTCGGGAGTGGGGGTTTCCGCGCGGTGAGGCCGCGGAAGAATCTCGCGCACCACGTCTTCGGGAGGCGCTGGTATCGGCCTGCTGGTCATCGCGAGCGCCCCTGTGGCCAGTAGCCGATCTGAAACGATGCGGTTACGTTGTTTTGCGCGGCTGTCGCCAGTAAGGGAATCTGCCACCGCTCATACTGCACCACTCCAGAAAGGCGAAAGCTCGCTTTGGCCAGGAAATCTGCGTTCAATGCCACATCGTTCTGGGTTCCGCCCTGTGGAAGATATTGCCGGTCGATTTTGCGGTGCCGAAGTTCGACGCCAATTTTCTTTCGTGGACTCAGCCAGTAGTTGCTGCGGATTGCCTCTCCCTGCGCCGCCCGGCCGAGCCAGGTTCCGATGAGCTGGCCCTCATTGGTATAGCCGTTCACATATTGTCCGTTGCTGTAATAGCAGGACGTGCAAGTCGGAAAGTTTACTGGGCTTGTCGTGCCCCCCTCCAGCCTGAAGTCAAGCTTGGAAATCTGGGGGATTCTCGCGAGATAAAGGCCTCCCTGAAAAGCGCTTTTGTAAGGACGGTTGAGCGGCGAAATCTCATCCTCCTGAAAAGCGTCGCCATAGAAACTGAGCCAATTGCGCAGTTTCGGAATTCGATAGGTAAAATCCAAGGCTGCGCGGCCATCACCCAAGGGCTCACCATTCACATGGATGGCGAGCGCACTCTTCACCAGAGTCTTCAGCGTCAGGGGATTCCCCGGTCCACCATAGATCGTGGTTTTCGACGCGCTGATCTCGAAGTTCGGCGTGAACTTGAAGCTGATCTTGCCGCCACTCAAATACGGCTGAGCGCTCAAGCTGCGCCCATACTGACCGATCGTGGGTGAATTCGTTCCGGTCTGCTGCGTGTTGTTGATGAACTCCTGTCCTGCCAGCTGTCCCAGAAAAAACTCCATGCGGATGTCTCCGAGATAGCTAAAAATGGAGGGCAATTCGATGGGGCTGACCCGATTGACTCGAAACATCTTATTCAGCGGCTCGGCGTTGTTGGTGTAGAGCATCGCACCCTCTTCACCCGGTCCCCACCACAGACTTTGCTTGCCGAAAGTGATTTGCCAATTCGCCAGGTTCATGCCCACATAACCCTCCAACAGCCGCAAGCGATTGACGGCAGCGATGGGAATCTGCGGGGGGTTTGGGGGTAGATTATCGGTGGAAGCGATGAACCCCAATGCCGCCGCGGAGGGCGACGGAGCGGAGGGCGCGGATTGGTACTCACCGCGGCCGTAGACTACGAACGGACCCCATGCGGCCCAGGAAGAAGCCCCAGCGATGCTGTTGAAACCCCCTTCATACGGCCGGCCGTAATCGTTCAAAATGGTTTGGCCGAAATGCTCGTTGTCGGTAAGCGGTTTGCCCGCAATCCCCGTGGCCCGCATGTACACGGATTCCACCTGCGCGTGGACATTCTGCTCGCCGCTGAGGGATTGGAATTCATTTCCAAACTCTCGGGAGAGTGCGTCATAGAGTTGCCGCGCATCGGAGGAGCTGTCAGCGTCGGATTGCAATTCAGCCGCCTCACCGAGCAAGCGCGCACACTCCAGCCGCGTCCAGGGGCGTAGCCCCAGAATCGCAGTCCTCACGTAACCGAGTGCTGCTAACCGTTCCAGCGCGGGATAGATCCAGCTATCGAGGGGCACATAAGGAGATCCCATGTACGACGGCTGCCGTGTGCTGTCGCTGCCCCAGAACTCGCTGGGCGGTTCCCAGGCACGACCGCCCAGTTCGGGATCGTGGCGCTGGCTGTAGACGCTGCTGGCAATCAGGTATCCGAGAACGCTGCCGACCAGAACGTCCGACGGGAAATGTTGCTTGCCCTTGATTCGGGAAAAGTCGATTGCCGAAGCGGTTCCGTAAGCGAGCAGCTTGGGGACAATTCCAGGATACTCATGTGCGAATACGCCGGCGATGGACCACGCTGCAGCTGAGTGCTCGGAGGGGAACGACGTTCCACTGTGGAAGAATGCTCCGCTGCCGTTTCCTTCGTAGGGTCGTTCCCGGCCCAACGAATACTTCATGATCTCGATTGGTATCAGGCTGTTCAAGGCGGCTTCGCCTGCCAGGAATCCGGTCTCTTGCCAATGCGAGTTGTGGAATGGAAAGCTCATGAGATACATACCGGCACCCGCGCCGGCCAGGCCGGCAAGGCCCGCGTTCGAGACCGTCTTGTAGTGAGCAATGGTGGAAGAATTCTGCGACAGCGACGCGCTGTATTGACGGTCCGTGACGAACAGGCCCGCGGTGATTCCAGCAAAAGGAACGAGCCACGGCGCATCCGAAAATCGAATTCTCGCCGGGCTTGTCCAAATTTGTTTCTGATCGTGCTCAAGGTCGACGAAGAAGTTTCTGAATTGACTGTGCGGTCCACTGTCGGGATCGGTCTCGCGCTGCGGTGCGGCCGGCAACTCACGTTGATCAGGAGCATTCACGATTGGCGCCGCTGGTTGACTCTCTTGAGCTTGAGCATGAGCATGAACGATGTTCGTCCCCACCACAGCGAGAGTCAGAAGTGCGATTTTCCATGCGAGTCCTGATTTCAATTCGGCGCCCACTTCTAAGGATGGATGTAGGCGACCGTCAAGGCGAGAGAGGATGCCACTTGAGCCGCTTGCAACAACGAGGCCCAATTTCTCGAGCCGATCTTAGGCGCCCTCTCCGGAACTATGATGGAGTCTCCCGGCCTTAACACTGCATTCATCGGATCTCCCGACCAGAACGTCGAGTTGTTCCTGGATGAAATCACGGACCCGTCGGCGCGAATCACAAAAACAGCTTTTCTGTCGGCGATCGGAGTCACGCCGCCCCCTTGGCTCAAGTACCATTTCGCAGTCCTGCCGGGAAGGTAACTTACCGCGGTTGGATTCAGTACCTGGCCGCTGACCATAACGTAGTTGTTCTTTTTTGGAATGATCAGCTCATCGCCGTTGCGCAACTGCACGTCGGCGGGAGTCCTGGCAAATCTCGCCAGGCTGCTCGGGTCCGAAGGAATGTGAATCACGACCCGGCCAATGGGCTGTGTCGACTGCAGTTGCTGGAGTGTTGTTTTGGTCTCGGCAATCGCGGTGAGCTTCAAGTTCTTCTGATCCTCATCCGCTTCGGGCAGGGAAGTGAGATATCGTTCCTCCGACTTGAGCCGCTCGATCAACTCCAGATGAGACTGCATTTGCAAATCGCGCACTTCGCGGCGTACCAGGACGGCCCCAAAAGGATAAGCCTGTGCGGTAAAGCCACCGCTGCGCCGCAAGACCGAACTCAGACGCTCGCCCGATTCAATTCCGTAAGTGGTTGGATGTTGCACTTCGCCGCGCACGATTACGGATGCGCCCAGATCCTCCCACTGCGCCACCTGGCGGATGGCGAGCACGTCTCCATTGCGCAGGGGCAAGTCTTCGTTCGCATCTCCGCCCAAAGCAGCGGAGAGCTTGACTTCAAATCGCTGAGGCGCATCCGGGGAAGTGTTGGCTGCCACAAAGCGCGTCAGGTCCGCGCTATCCGCGTCCGCGCTCCTCTTCAGGCCGCCGGCAACATTGACCAGATCTCCTACCCGCATGTTCGTGGTGAGCGGATAACGTCCAGGTTTTGCGACTTCGCCCTTGACGTAGACGGTAGGCGGATCGACTCGGGCGAAGCTGCGGTGCACCAGAATCCGGTCGCGTGGCTGCAAGAGAATGTTGTCCACGGGATTCCCGGCGAGAGCTTCTTTGAGATCGACGCTCAGAATCTTCGCGGTCCCATCCGCCTGCGTGCGAAAAAGCTGAGCCGCGTCGAGCGACGCATCCTGGGTAACGCCACCCGACAGATAAATCGCATCCCTTAAGTGGGCCTGGCCCGAGGTGCGGTACTTGCCCGGGGCTCGAACCTCTCCGCCCACCCATACATCCGGCGGCGGCTCAAAATCGAAGCGACTGAATATTCGCAGAGTGTCGAGGGGTTGGAGAGTCGGAGCGGACGCCGGGTTGGCAAGAGCCGCCGACAGATCGAAACTCTCAACACTCGGATGGAAGTCGGGAGCGTTCAGGCGAACGATTTCCGCATAGTGCGGCGCAGGCTCGGGCAACAGATCCCCGTAGGACGCAATCAGGTCGGTCAGCTTCATTCCCTTTTTGTAGGAGTAGCGCCCCGGCCGCAAGACATGCCCCTGAAGGAAGATGGAATCTTCGTTATACGAAGCGATGGGGAAGATGTGAACCTGGTCGCCACCGCTCACTTTGAACGCTTCCAGTTGCCGACTGATCTCTTTATCGTCGCCGGTCGAGGTGAGATCGAGGGTCAACATCGTGCGCTTTTCGTGCGCCTCCACTCGTTGCACTTCGATGTGGCGCAGAGCCGCAGTGGGCAGGATCCCGCCTGCCAGTTCGAGAACTTCGGCCAGCGACGTCTCGTTGAGCATCTCGTAAATGGCCGGACGTCGCACCATCCCTTCGACCGTCACCTGTGGGCCCATGGGAGGGACCAATAGCGTGTCTCCGTTTTCCAGACGCTTCAGATCGGAACGGATACCATGAAGAAGAAGATCGTAGGCATCCACTTCCTGAATGAGTTGCTTCCCGCGGTAGTGCTTCATTGTGCGCAGCGACCCCCGGGCCGTCACGCCTCCGGCTGCAAACAACGCATTCAGCGGAGTGGAAAGCGAGCTGATGTCATACGCACCGGGTGCGCTGACCTCGCCGACGACGTACACTCGGACCGTCCTGAGCCGCGAGATGGACACATCCGCAGAGACATCCCGGAATTGGGTTCGCAGTACTCGTTGAATGCCGAGTTGGACCTCGTCGAGACTCTTGCCGCTCACCAGCAGAGGTCCGGATTCAGGCAGCGCCACGCGGCCTTCCCGGTCGACGATGCGGACGAGTCGCTGGGAAACACTCCCCCATAGGTCGATCGCCAGACTGTCGCCGGGGCCAACGATATAGTCAGGCCCCACGGGGAGATCCATCGGAATCACATCCGGCTGGTTCGATGTATTACGGAAAATGTCTAGACCGAACCGTTCCGCAGGACGCTGAAAAACCGAGGCCTGCACATACATATCGTAGAGCGAAGGGACATCGGCATAGGGATTGACCCGGTGGACCATTTGTACCGGGGTCACATCTTCTTCCACTGTGTTCGTTCTGGTCCGATTCTGCGGTCCGGATTGGGCTGGAATATTGTTTCTGGAAGAAGGTCCACGAGAGCGATACGGGTCGCTGTCAGAAAAGGAATTGTTGCTCATACTAAGGTCGTCCAGAGTCGAACGATTCGTGGTTTGTCCCCCGTGACTTGGGTCCGGGAAGGACTTGAGCGCGCTCGGCGTTAGCTCGAACTCCGAAGATTGAGCTCGATCTGCTGGGTGCATCTGGGGGTCGATTCCGATGTCGGCGCGAAGTGTGCGGGACTCCGAGAGTGAGGGCGACAGGTCGGGCGGCGAAACCGGATTGGTCTCAGGCTCTGATGTCTCGTTCGGCGCCGGCCGTTGGGATCGCAACGGGGGGCGTTGTTTTTCGCACGTCTCATCCTGGCGGGGATCGCACGCAGCAGCGGATTCAACCGCCTGGTTATTTCTGTCAGGGTGTGAGGGGTTTTCATCCTGCATCTCGATCGCGACCAGACGCCTTGCACGTTCCTTCAGAACAAACTCTTGCTCTTTTCCGAGGTTCGAATCCGGATTCGGTGTTGGCATCAGATAACCGTAGCGTTGCAGGAGCCGAGTTGCGACAGATCGAAATGCAACATCCCGGTCGAGCCGGTCGAAGATGGCATCGTCCGACAGGCTCGCGTCTTCGACGACTTGTCCGCTGTCAGTGGCATCTTTCGCTACCCAACGCTTCAGTTCCACCAACAGCCCGGCATCCTGAGCCAACACAGCCTTGATTTGGGCCGACGATGCCGCTACGCGACTATAGTTTTCCTTGGCCAGTTCTGACGGTTCCGCGGCGCGATTCACCTCGCGATCACTTTGTTGGACGCCCGCGCGCGCGGGTGCCTGGCCAACCGATGACTGGCACAGAGCAAGCCAGGCGAAACCTGCAATAATCTTCCGCAAGAATTTTGGAGACATCTTGCACATCGGCTTTGTCCGATTCGCGCTCTCTTGCCTGGCCGGGATCGTTTTCATGAGATTGGCTCCACATCTGTCTCGCCGATTTGCATATGGGTTTGGTATGAGCCAGCAGGCAAGTTATTGCCGAGTAACAGACGAAATAGGAGCGCCGTCATGAGGGCCACGCCCGCGATGACACTGATCACTGCGGGATAGCCAAAGCGAGCGAAGCCAAAGCCAGCCGCAAGAGCCGCGACGGCCTGCGCGACAGAGATCACAAGGAAATTCAAGGCCGAGGCGCCGGTTCGTCCCGCTGGCGTGACCTCGCTCATCAGCAAGCTATACATTCCCGGCTCGCTCATCCACTGAAAGGCCATGAAGCTTACATAAACGAGGGCTGCGCTTGCGGCGCCGGGAACCAGCGACAAGCATCCCAGGGCCACCGCGGTGGCGATCTGGGTGTACATGATGCCGGTCACCAGGCCAAATTTCCGGAATATCAGCGGTGCCGCGAGAATCGCGATGACCTGCGACAACTGCGAGGCGGAGAAAATCGCGCCGATGTGCTGCAGGGGCATTCGCAGGTGTTGGGCGAAATATACGGTGGCAAATGGACTGAACGCGCCAGTCACGAGCGACCACACTGCAATCGCCGGGAGAAAGCGCAACAGAAACGGATTGAGGTGGTAAGTTTTTTTCCCTGGATCCGGTGTGGGGGAGAATCTGAGACGAGAGGTAGGCCAGAGTGCAAGAGCCGTGATGCCGCAGGCGATCAGTAAAGCGGACCGCATGATGTGGGCGGGCGTGGCCGATGGACTGATGCGCGCAAGCCACCCCGGCAAATGTCCACCGAACAAGCTGCCGATGATCCCATCGCCAATGCCGAAGGAGAACACTACGCTGAATCCGAAAGGCCGGTTCTGGGTGTTCGTGAGTTGTGCTAACGCGGGCGAAATACAAACCGCCCAAACAGTGGCCGTAGCGCCGGCGGCAAAAGCGAGGCCCAACTGCGGCACTCGCGAAACGAAAACTGCGCGCAGTGCCGAGAATAGCGACAGCATCACAAAGCAGGCCAGCAGACTCTTTTGTAAACCGTACTTTTGAGCCAGCAACCCGGCAGGGATGGTACCGGCGACGGCGCCTACGGCATTTGCGCTGGTCACCTGTCCGATGAACTTCTCGGTGTATCCGCAGTCCAGCAAATAGAGATTAAAGAGAATAAAAAAGATGAACATCCCAAAGTCAAAACAGAAGGAGGCGGCGTAGAAAGTCCAGAACTGTTTGCCGAGGCCCTTACTGGACCACCACCAACGCAGGCCCTCCCAGAGAGTCTGCGGGAGAAGCCGCAGGTGATGCGCCACTCGGGAGACAGCGTGAACGAAGAACTTGCCGTAAATCGGCAAAGGCCACTTCTTGACTGCCGTCGCAGGGGGAATCTGAACCGGAAAGAGCTGCCTGCAAAGGACTGCCCACTTGTCAGACGCGGATTCCAGCAGACTCAGGTGCAGCCAGAGTGCATCCTTATTGGGACTGATCAAGTCGGCTAGCGGCGATTCCGTATGCTCTTGAAACCAGTGCTGGACAGGCGTGGGCAGAAGGTTGGTCTCTTTCTCAGCTTCCTGTGGCATGCTGCACGCAAACCAGTCCCTCGCCAAACGAAAGGAAACCGCTTCGAGCACACGCAGTGAATCGTCATGCCACTCGCGCCATTTTTCCCAGAACGGCTCATCGTCGGCGTGGGTGTGCAGAAACCAGGACAGCTCATAAACCTGATATGGCAGCAGTCCGCCGCTCAGAAGGTTGCGAAGAATGTGCAATGAGCAATAAGCCAGGCTGTCCTGCTGGTTCAGAGCGGGAAAGCTGAAGTCCTCCAGTTGCCGCTCAACGCGTCGCTGCCAGAACTGATCCAGGCCGCCGGGGTCGAGGCGCGTGGCTCTATTCCAGAGGCGGAAGTGGAGATCCACGCCGACGGGCATTTCAGGATCGAAATGCCTTCCGTGCCATTGCCAGTCGGTCTTGCGCATCATCTCGGGGAGATGATCTGTGGCCTGATGCTCTTGACCTTGGGCTGACAGATAACCCAGGGTGTGAAGCACATCCCGAGCGTGAAAAATCGATTCGGATGGACAGAATAGATCAATGTCCGTCTGCGTCCGAAAACGCGGACTTTGCATGTAAGCCGGCCATTGGGCGAAGCCCTTGAGCACCACGTATTCCACGCCGGCATCGCGCAACGCCTCCGCGATCTCCAGGTAGCCCTCCCTGATGCGCCTGAATCGCTCCTTATTATCGACGACATTTCGGTCGATTTGCTCCCGGACCCATCCAGGTAGATCATCACCGCAGCGCTGTCGCAGGGGCAGGGCCAAACGCACGAAACCCCAGTGGGAAAGAATGTTCTTCCACTCGGAGTCGCTCATGGCCCGCAGGCCCTCCCGGCGCGAGTCGGCAAAGCTCAGCGCTTGCATTACTGCCCTGATGTGGGACGGAAGACTACGCATGGGTTCGTTCGTTTGACGCGGCTGCCGAGTCGACTGGAGTCACCGCCCGTTGATCCACCATCGCTTCGAGCGTCGCGACCGCGGAATCCAGATCGTCGTAGTGCAGTTCGAACATTTCGGTCTGGACCAGGTTGCGCAGCGTCGCCTTTTGCGCCTCACGGAGCGCCTTATCTCCGAAGAAAATCGAGTGTTCAAACCATCGGAGTGCAGTTTCCTTCGGAAAAGGTACAAGGCGAGGCGCACCGGGCTTTCCCCGTTTGAGAAAGACGATGTAATCCGCGGAGCTCTGGGAAATCGTCTCAATTCCGGAGATGCTCGCGGTGGGCACCTCAATGGACAATTTCCCGCTGACCCGACGCGTGAGTTTCCGGTCGCGGAGTTCAGGAAACAATTCCACAGCCGAATCGCGAAAGCGGATTTGGAAAGGGTTGCCTAGTACCACACGATGGCTGCTCTTCCGAATCAGACTGGTCGAATCGTCCGCTAGAAACGCCCAGCCTCTGCGCGCGCAGGCGTAGGCGAGGGAAGACTTGCCCGCACCGGACTCCCCGCAAAGCAAGACGCCTTTATTTCCATACTGGACGCAGGCGGCGTGGATGGCCGCCAGGTAGCGCGGGTCTAACAAGTCCCAGCCCATTCCTTCGAGGAAGTGAAAGCGCAGATAGCCCCGGTTTGCCACCAGCCCAGATGTCAGCCAGCAGGAGGCGAACCCCTCTGCCATATTGCTAATCGAAAAGTTCTCTGCGTCCGCGACACGCACCACCAGGTTTTGCTGCGCTCGGAGTTTCGGGTCCGATGGGCATCCCTTCTGTCCGCCTTCCACGACCACAACCCGAAGATGCACTGGCGGCTCCGCCATGGCCGCTCGAAAGTGTCCCCAACTTTCCTGCGCGGCCTCCATCACCTCATCGGAATTTGTGGTGATCTCAAGGGCGAAACCCAGGGGATAAAACACCCCGTGGAGAGGCAACTCTCGGTCCGATAAAAGAGGATCGTCGGTGGCATACTTCGGTTTTTCAGCACTGGGTTTCGATTGAGAGGTCATAATGGGAGTGGTCAGAAACTGAGCTTCAGCGCGAACTGGATGATCCGAGGATTCGATACCGTTGTCGAAATCAGGCCAAAGGCCGGGCCGGCCGAGAAGTCGCTGACTGGCAAACCGAACTTGGGTGTATTGGTGAAGTTGAAAAATTCGGTACGGAACTGAAGATTCGTTCGTTCGGAAAACGAAAACGTACGGTCGATCCCCAGGTCGAGGTTGAGTTGGCTGGGCCCGCGCAGAAGTCCGACGCCGCAGTTCCCGAAACCCGTGCCATCCCCGATTGCTGGAGCTGTGGTGAAGGCAGCTGGATTGAAATATCCACCCAGACGAGAGGTCACCGATCCGGACGAACCCGGGTGGGCCCCTGTGCACTCTGCCCTGGCGAACCCCAAGAGGTTGCCATAGACCGAACCGGCGGTACTGTCGATCACGGTAATCGGAAGACCGGACTGCAGCACCGACTCGCCGGAGAATTGCCAGTGAGCGAGCGTCTGCTTCACCAACCGGGGCCCCATCTGCATCTTTGGAGGCTGGTACACGAAGCTCATCACAACTCGATGCGTGCGGTCACTGTCGTCCACCCCTCGCGCCTGGCGCGGATTGGTCTGGTCATTGCTCAAGAAGTCCAGTTCGAGGTTTGTGGTCCCTCCCGTCCCGCTGGTGTAGTTCAAATTCTTGGAGTAGGTGTAGCTCGCCTGCAGTTCCAGCCCGTGGTTCAGTCGTTGAGTCAGGCTGCTCTGCAACGAGTTGTAGTCCGCGCTGAATGTGGTACCGCAGGTATAGGATCCGCTGGCCACGCCTTCGAGCGGAACTCGCTGCGCTAAATTTTCATTGGTGGTGGTGGTCACTCCGTTGAAGGGATTCTGCGGAGTCGCGACGATCGCCTGATTGAATTCAACACACCCAGTCGTGTGGCTTGACCGGGAACCAACATACCCTACTTGCCACAGCAGATCGCGAGCAATCTCGTATTGCACGTTGAGATCGAATTGTTGGGTGTAGGGGCTGACCACGTTTCGTCCGATGCCAGCCAGAAACAGCGTGCTGTCGGGAGTGCGCGGCAGGAAGATCGGATACGCCGAATTGGGCGGCAGGGGCGGGTTGAAAGCGTCCTGAAGAGTGGCGGCTGCATTCTCAGAGCCCAGCAGCGATTGCGTCAGCGAGAAGGGCGGCTGGCCGATGTTCTGATATGCCAGCTCCCCGGAGAGCTTTTCAAAGTAGATGCCGTATCCCCCGCGCAGCACCACGGTTGGCTTGTTCAGCAGGCGCAGCGCGAAGCCGACGCGTGGGCCAAGGTCCCGATGGTCCGGGTTCCACAACCCGGATCCCGGTGTTTTCGTGAAGCCGTCCGGCACTGAACCTTTGAAGTTGGAAGGCAGCGTAAACCCGACGAAGCTGCCACTGGCTGGCACCTGACCTGGTGCGATGGCGGGATCGAAATTTGACAGCCGTCCGTTTTGCTCGCTCGGCGGGCTAAAAAACTCGTAACGGAGGCCCGCGTTCACGGTCAACCGCGGCGTCACTTTGATATCGTCCTGAATAAATCCTGAGTAGTCGGTATAGCGTTCGTCCTTACGGAAAAGGCCGGATGCCCCGACGCTGTTGAAGATGTTGCTTTGTCCGCTGCCATTCTGAGCTGCGCTCTCGCCTATCAGGAAATCCGGAAAGCTTTGAAACAGAATGAATCCCGCAGAGGTGAAGGGTACATTGATGTCCACCTGGTGCCGCTTTAAATCGCCGCCCATCCGCAGGCTGTGTTTGCCGCGAGTCAGAGAAACCGTGTCCTGCCACACAAACGTATTGGTGTTCTCGAAATAGAAGGGTTCGCCGGATGGCCCGATGGTGAAGAAGTTCTGGATCTGGATGCCGGCAATTTCCGGCAGCCCGGAAGGGACCTGCATGCCGACGCTCGCAGCGCTGATTGGGTCGATCCCGCTCTGGAATCCGTTGAACCGCATAAAACCAAACCGGGCCACATTGACCAGGGCGGGATTGAAGGCGTGCGTATCCGACAGAACAAACATGTCGTTTCGCTCCTTCAGAGTGGTGCCCCAGCCCGGGATATTGGCGGCGAATGGTGTAAAGGGCTCGTCAGTTTTTGCCAGCGAGGAGAAGAACCGGCTGGACAGTTGGTTCTTCTCGGAAATCTTATGATCCACGTTCACGCTGAACTGGTCCTCGCGATACTTCGCGGGACTGGAGTAGGTTGACTCGCCAATGCCGCCGGGGAGTAAGGTCTGCGGATTCGGAATCGCGTAGCTCCCGTCAGGCAGTTTGGCGTTCAGCAGGGCGAGCGCTACAGGATTGATGTTCGATCCATCCGATGCGACTGCGACTCCGCCAACGGCGCCGCTCTGCCCACCAAACAGTTTTCCCAAGGCCGCCGGCGAGCGATCGTTGGTCAACTGCGGCAGAAACGCGCTGGCCAGGGAAACATTGGGAGTTTCACCGTTGCGCTGAATCGTTGCCTGGTACGATCCAAACACAAACGTTTTATCTTTAACGATGGGCCCACCGAATGTGCCCCCAAACTGGTTTTGCTTCAGAACCGGTCGCGGCTGCCCATTCTGATTCAGGAAGTAGTCATTCGCGTTCAGGGCGTCGTTGCGAAAGAATTCCCACAAATTTCCGTGAAAATGATTGGTGCCGGATTTGCTGATGAAATCGACGTTGGCTCCGTTGCTTCTTCCGTAGCTGGCGTCGTACATTCCGGTTTGTACCTTGAACTCAGTGATGGTATCGGGAGCGGGTATGGCGATGCCCACCTCGGGGTCGAAACCAGACAGTGAGTTCTGAGACATGTTGTTCGCATCTACGCCATTGAACTGGAAGTTATTCCCTGTGCCCTTCGCGCCATTGGCGACGACATCCTGAGTAACCCTTCCCAGATTTCCAGCGGGAGGAACCGGAGCCAGGACTCCGGGCGAGAGCGCCAGTATCTGAGAGAAATTGCGAGTCGCCAGCGGAAGTGCGACGATCGTCTTCTCGTCGGTTACGTGGCCGAGGGCGGAACCCTCGGTTTGCGCCAGCTCGGGCACGCCCTCGACCTGCACCTGTGTCGTCGCCGCACCCACTTCAAGGTCGACTTCCACCGAAGCAGTTTCACTCACAACCACCTGCACGGAACGCAGGGTCTTTTGCTTGAAGCCGGACGCCTCGACCACCACTGAGTAGTTCCCGGGCGGGAGGAGTTGGGCCCGGAAGAAGCCCTCGGATGTAGTGAGCGCCGTCCGTGACAGATGAGTTTCCTCATTCGTCACCGACACGTGGGCTCCGGCCACGACCGCGCGCGAAGGATCGAAGACTTGTCCGGCGAGGGCGCCCGTACCTGGGGCTTGAGCGAGCGCAAAGCCTTCTAGAAACAAGGACAGAGTGCCGAGGAGAATCATCCAACGAGTGTGCTTGGAATTGGTTGTCATACGACTCTCACACCAACTTTTATTTTCTTCGACGCCTCGCAGGAATCGCACAACGCTGCGTCCTTGCGGGCCATGACAACGACCAGGTTATTGTTTGAACGCGAACTCCAATTTCTCAGTCTTTCCTTCACCAACGGTAACCTTCTGGCTCTGCGTGCCCAGCTTCCCGTGCCAGACTGTGATCGTGTACGAGCCCGGCGGAAGATTCTTGAGTTCGAAGCTGCCGTCCTTGTCCGTTACCGCAAAATAAGGATGCTTGAAGACCGCGATGTACCCGCGCATCCAGGGATGAATGTTGCATTTGACGGGGACGGCGATTTCTTCCCGCGCGAAAGTCTGTTCGAGCGGAACTCCCGGAGGTTGCGTCATATTCCATTCCCGGTTGTTGTTGGGAATGGGATGAATGTTGTGAGTCGTCGAGTCGCTGTTTACGACACTCAGTTTCTGATTAGCCTGGAGAGCGATGACATGGGGCTTGTAGGTACATCCTTTCTGCTCCAGGACGACAGGCTCCGCCGGCGGCTGAAAGGTGCGCCCCTCTAGACCTCCGGAGACGTAAACCACGGCATTCTCCAGAACACCGCCGGAGTGCACCACGATATCCTCGACCGTTCCCGGCGATGGGTGAGCTTTCAAGCAGTTCGGATCCGAGGACATATCGATTCGAGCCGGAGGCAGAACCGCACCTTGAAACTTCACCACGCCGGTCACGGATCCTGCGGGGGCATCGGCCGCCACAGTCGCGGTGTGAGCCAGCCAGAACATCGAACCCAGGGAAACCACGACCGCAGTCACCCCGCACAAGTATTTCTTTTTCACGTCAATCACCCTTTGATCAAGCCATAACTCGAATCAGATTTAATTTTGCGACCCATCAGGCAGAACCGGCATGCCGCGACTCTTGGGGACAAGGTCGTCAATCTGCCTTGGGCGAGGCGGTCAGCTCGATGGAATGATGTTTCGCAGGCGCACGAAGAGTTGCGATGAAGTGCACCACATCCCACATCTGGTCGGGATTGAGCGCGCTGGTGAACGAGGGCATCGGGGTTCCATCCAGGCCCGTGCTCAGGTCGCGAAATATTCCTTGATCGGAGTCCCCACATTTCAGCCGCGTGCCGCTGGTCAAGTCGAAGGGCGTGATCGGATAGTTCCTGCTATCGGTTAACGAAGATGCGGATGGACCGTTCCCTCGTCCTTCCTTGCCGTGACACAGCCAACAGTTCACGCTCTGAAAAAGCTCCCCACCACGCTTCACGCTCTCGGGCGAAGTAGGAGGCTCCGGAGGCACCTGGATTGGCGTGCCAGGCTGTTCTTCCTGGAATCGGGAAGAGAAAGTCTTTATGTAGGCCACCAGGTCAGCACGTTCCTGGCGAAGCAAGGGCCTCCACGAAGGCATCCCGCTCGAATGGACGCCGCGAGTGATCGTGTCATAAAGATCGCTATCGAGGGGCAGGCTTCCGCTGGGGGTGGATCGGCATTTGAATGTGGCCTTGGTGAAGTCGCGTGGCTTGGGGTCGAGGTACGGTGCGCTGTCGCCGCGTCCGTCACCTTCAGGGCCGTGGCAAAAAATGCAGTAACGCTGGTAGAGAGCCTTTCCGTGCTTTGCATTCCCAACCAGATTACCGATGCGACTCTCCTGTGCCGGGCTGATCCAGCAGGAAAGGAGCAGAAACAAGACCACCGCCGCGCCCTTCCCATCGATTAAAACGCGCATTCGGAATCGTCTCCTCAGAAGTCGAAATCAAAGCCCATCAGAAGACTGCTGTTGATGTCGGCGCGTCCCGAAATGGGTGCCGCTTCGGCGTTAAGGATGCGGGAGTATTCCTGCACCCACGCCAACCCGGCTCGCGGATTCATGATGGGATACCAGCGGTAGCCCACGGTCCATGTATCCAAATTTCCCAGCTCGCTGGGAATGTTGGAGTTCGCTTGCCGTGACATGCGGATCAACTCGTACTTGCCGGTCAGGACCAGGCGCGGGCTGTAGAGGTAGTGGGCTTCCACAAATCCCCCGTTCCAGGCCGGTCCAGTCGCTCCCAAAGGCAGAGCCGCAGCTTGGTTAGCGGGCACGGAGTTGCCCAGAAACACGTTGTCTTGTCCGTGCAGGAAAAAGGTATCGAAGTCGAACTTGCCGACATACCAGATACCGTAAGCGCCGGCGCGGTAGAAACTGCGGTTGCCCAGGCCCGCTCCCTGGATGGGCGTGCCTCCGCTGGTCTGGAAGAACGTCGGCGCCTCGCCCAGGTATCCGTAGACTCCGACCCGCTGCAGGCCTAATTTGGGAAGCTCAAACGACTGCGTGAAGTTCGCGTACCCGCTGTAGGTCTGGTTTGGGAACGCGCTTAACAGCGCTATGGAGTAGCGGGTGTAATCGTTCTGCGAGTGCCCCGACAGCTCTGCGCCGACCGGGTTTCCGCCGATGCCGGCAAAATTGCTGTCGCCTGGCGGGGTGAAAAAATAGTTGTAATAGGTGCCACCAGTATTGCTGATAGTCAGAGTGCGCTCTTGCGAAATGGGCTCATCCAATTCAAACTTGCCCACCTTTAGATTCAACCAATGGGTTCGAGCCAGATTGTCGAATCGCACCCAGGCCTGCGCCAGGAAAGTGCTCCCGGTCCCGATAAAGGGCTGGACGAAGAACGAGATATTGTTGGACAGAGTGCCGGCGGCGAGAAGGTCGATAGAAGACGGATCGAAACCCGTTTTCGTCACGCTCGCCTCAACCAGACCGCTGCTGCCACTGCCCGGGATTGCGTCGACGGCGGCGCGATTGTTGTTTTCCCGGTGCCACGTCGGCGTCACACGAAATGTAATGGGCCAGTATTCTGGCTGCTGGTAGATGGGAGCGTCATGCCCATTCCCCAGCTGATATCCGTTGTCTTTGAAGGTCTGACCGAAATTGTTCAGCAAAGGCCACGCCTCATGGCAAGCGGAACAGGGCAGACCGTACTTGCGAGCGAAGGCAGGAATCGCGAGCGCGGGTCTGACTGAAGCCAACAACACGCCCAATAGCAACCATGCACCAAAAGTCTTCACGCCGCTAACTCCCATTTTGTCTGAATCAACAGAGTCATCGAAGATTCTCTAAAGAACAGCCATGATGGATTTTTGTAATCGAAGCCGCACCCTGCGGTTGTCATCGAAAAGTTAAGGAAATGTCGCTTTCTGCGATCTCGGCCGGCCTGCGGTCGGCCGCTGAAGGGACCCGGCGAGGATTCAGCCTGCTGGCTCCACATCGAGCTGATCAATCTCCATGGCTACCGATTGCCGGATCAATTCGATCGAAACTACGACCCGGAACCTGTCTTTCTTGCGCACCAGAATCCCTTCCACGCCTGCCATCGGACCGCTGTGCACGCGAACGCGCCTGCCGACCGTGAGGAATGGGTGTGGCTGGAATCCCGCATTTTGCGAGAGCTGCCGTTGCAGGATCTCGATCTCTGCATCTGGGAGCGGCGCGGGCCGCCCTTGAAAGCTCACGAGGTTCACGACTCCGGGCGACTGCAGCACGTTCAGCCGTTCTCGTGGAGAGAAGCGTACGAACAGATATCCCGGGAAAATCGGAAGCTCCAACTCTTTACGACGATCCTTCCACCGCCGGACCGATTTATAGAGCGGCAGAAAATTCTGAATTCCACGCCGCCTCATCTGCTGTGACACATGTTTCTCGTGGCGCGGACTCGTGTATGCGGCAAACCAACGCGATTCCCCAGGATCGTTGGAGACTGGCATCGGGTTAGTCGGAGCCGTCATCTCGAGGAGACCATTCGCATTTTGCGTCGTTGCGCTCACAGCTTCGCCACCTTACCTACAGATCGAGTGCAGGCAACCGTCGCTTTATCAGGCACTTCGCCTCGATGCGCGCGAGCCCGCTCGCGCTTCGTGGCGGACTACTGAATACTCTCAGCCGCCATCACTTCGGGCTTGTTACGCAACGTATTCAGGATGGCGTCTTGCGAGCTCTGAACCTGCCGTGAACGAATATCTACGATCGCCCAATAGAAGAACCCGGCGTTTTGTTCGGGTGCGACCGCCAGGATCTTCATCTGCGGATAGCGCCCCAGCAAAAAACCACAGAGGCCCGGGCGCACTTCCGGATGTTGCAACGCGATGATGAGAAAATCCGGCCGAGTCCGGTCCACGGACTCGGTGATCTCCGACTCATCGGCGGTCTCGCCGACAATCTCGATGTCGGGCTGGTCCGCGAGTGTCGCGACTACCAGTTCGCGCATCAGACGCGGCCGATTTGCAACTAAGACTCTGATTTTTCCCACGGCAAACCTGTCTTCGCAAGTATCGCCAGCCTGGAAAAAAAGAAAAGGCCCCATTCCGAACTCAAAAAGGAGGAACGTCAAAGCGCGAATCAGGTTCCATGGAACCCGCTGTGCGGCCCAATCAGGGCTAATCGATAGGTCCCGCAGGTGACCTATCCACAAGAGAATTCAGTCGAAAGGGAATTGCCTGAAAGCCCTCTGCCGAAGAGGAGAGCGGCACGATGATGCCCATGAGGTCTGTTGGTGCTGGTTGCGGCGATCTTCCGCGAGAGTTGACCTAAATCGGTAGGAACGGGCGACGGGTGCGTTCACCTTCAGACACAGCTTGCTGTTCGCGGCACGCTTCCACCACTCCCAGGCGGTCCCGCGCCCCGAGCTTGCGCAGCATGCGGTGGACGTGATTCTTTATGGTGTTCTCCGAGAGGTTGAGCTGGGCCGCGATTTCTTTGTTGGTGAGTCCTTGAGCAATCATCTGCACCAGCTGCAGTTCTCGCCGGGTCAGACCCAGATCATGACGCACCGCCAGCGGATGTGCCTGGGTGATCTCGGACGAAGAAACGTAATTGAACAGAGCGAGGCACAAACGGGGAGAACACACGGCATTGTTGTCGGCAACCGCACGGACGGCGTCGGCTATCTCCGAGGCGGATGCTTCCTTCAGCAGATAGCCGACGACTCCGTCCAGGACTCCCCGAAGAAACGTTTTTTCGTCCTCTTCCATCCCGATCATGACGATCTTGAGGTTTGGTGCCGCTCTCCGAATTTCGCGCGTGATTTGCAGCTCCACCAGCGTCTCGATCGCGAGGTCACAAAGAAGAACATCGGGTCCGGCAGCGGCGATCTGCTCCACGATTTGCGGCGAGAGCCCCGTCGCGCCCAGTAACCGGATGTCCCCCCGCTTCTGCAGCAACTTGACGAGGGCTTCCCGGAGGAGCCGATTGCCCGCCAGCAAATAGACTCCAATGTTGTCTTGCGGCATCCGCGGGTTCTTTCCGGCGGACGGGCTAAACGCCTTCGTCCGTCTGAATACCAGTAACCGTATTGAAGTTAGATTTCCCGTGCCATGCAATTGTCACGGAAATGCAAAATCTTTGTCACACTCTGCGGTCTGTGGCAGCGATGCGCCGCGGAGGTGAGATTTACTTGCGTATACTAACTTCCACTCAAAGCAGATGCTGCCGCGATGGCACCCTTCTCGGTGGAGACTATGATCTCGGGCGCGAAAGAAAGAGCTTTCGGCGGACGTTTCAGCCACGCTCTGGCGGGAGCCGAGTGGGTTCTGATTGTCGCCTTGCTGGTCTTGTTTGTCTTAGGTGGCCTCTTGCCGGGATGGCGCATCCTGAATACCGACTTCCCCAATTATTACTTGACAGCCGCGCTTCGCCACCAGGGTGTCTCCGTTGACCGTGCCTACGAGTGGATATGGTTCCAACGCCACAAAGACCATCGCGAGATCGCCCAGCCGCTTGTCGGGTTTACGCCCAACCCGCCGCTGTGCGCTGCGCCTCTGCTGCCAGTGGCTTCGCTTCCAGCCCTGACCGCGAAGCGAGTGTGGATTCTGTTCAACCTCGCGCTCCTGGCCGCCGCATTGTGGATGATGCATCGCGTCACCCAACTTCCATGGCGGCGCGTGCTCCTGATTGCCGGACTGTGCGTATGGCCTTTGAGCTCCAACTTCAAGTATGGCCAGTACTACGTTGTGATCCTGTTCTTAATTTGCGTCGCCTACTACGCAATCTCGCGCGGCTATCGCTTCACTGCGGGGGTGGTCTTGGCGACGGCGGCCTGGTTCAAGCTGTTTCCCGCGGTTTTTCTCCTGCTTTTTCTCCGCAAACGCGATTGGCGAGCAGTCGCTGGACTGGGCGTTGGGTTAGTAACGTTGGGCCTGGCCTCTGTCTTGATCTTTGGCTTGGACATTCACCGCGTCTGGCTCAGCGAGGCACTGCCAAGAGCCCTCCGCGGAGACCTGGTGAGCCCCTACCTGTTGGACTGGAGTTCCTTTACCTCTCTGTGGCACCGCTTATTTCTCTTCGAGCCAGAGTTGAATCCCGCTCCCCTGCTCGACTCGACATGGGCTTACGCGGCCGCGCAGGCCTTGACGGGCACGGCCCTTCTCTTTGCGTTTTTGCTTTCGACCGGCGATGACAGTACGCCGCGGACGACATCCTGGGAGTGGTCCACATTTGTGCCCCTGTTATTGCTTCTTTCTTCCATGCCCGGTCCGTACCACTATTCCATTCTGATCTTCAGCGCGATCCTTGCGATAGATTTCCGCCTCCGGGAAGGCCAATGGCGCATGGCGCTGCTCCTCGGATTGCTTTACGCCGTCGTCTGCGCTCCGTCCGCGGAGGGCTTCTTGTTGCAACGGGTACTGGCCACTTTTGTGCTCTATATTGTTCTTTTGTGGAATGCTCCCGCGAAGCCTGAACCCGCAACCAGAAGAGCACTGCTGATTGTTGCAGTCGTGTTTTTTGCGTTTCTATTTGCTTTCAATCTGAATCCCTTACGGGACCGTGCCCAGGACTTTCTCCGCCGTCTGCCTTACACCGGGAGGAGTTGGGCCTCGTTTAACCCCGTGGCCACGGAGCACGGGGTGATTTCGATCGATATGGTTGAGGGAGGCTACCAGGCCGTCAATCTCTCCAGCTTGCATGCCGTGCCCATGCCCGCCTCTGGCGATGTTCTCTCAGTGGCTGGGAGTAAGCAGTCGCCCTTCGTGTACTTCGAACTGACCGGCCAGCGCTCACAGATTCTGCGGCTTGCGTCGAATGAGGTAGGTCGACCCAATGGAATTCCAGAATATTTCGCCGAGGGCCAACAACCGGCGATCTCCTACGACGGGCGCTGGCTGGCCCTTCTGCGCGAGGGTCCGGCTGGAATGGAAGTGTGGCTCTCACACGACGGCGCGCCTCCAGAGCATGCCAAGGGCTGGCAAAACATCCAAGACGTCCTGGAGATGAGCGTCACCACCGGGGGCGACGTTATCGCGGCGGTAGGCGGAGCCGCGAACCCACATCTGGCCTGGCTGGGTAACTCGAGCGGGGAGGCACATTCACTCAATGAGGTTGCCGGAGCCGTGCGCTATCCAGCCATTTCACCCGATTCCACACTGCTGGCTTTCACCCGCCGCGAGTCGGGATCGTGGCATCTGTTCGTTCGCCAGTTGGCTACCGGCAGCGAACAGCAGCTCACCCGATCCGCCTGCAGTGCGACGTCGCCCGCCTGGCAGGATGCGCACACTCTTCTCTACGCCACCGACTGCAGCCACGGACTCAGCGCCGTTGCCTGGATCGAGCTGCACCCGTAGTCAAGGTCCCGAGCTGCATCAAGCGCGAGCAGGGAATGAAACGAGCGGTTATTTTCTGCGCTCCCAGATCTCGTACCCGCCGGCGAATGTCGTCGCCACCACGTAATGGGAGTGGAGATACCGGCGCAGAGGTCCGAGATGGTCTCGATCCGGATCTGGCGGATCATCCACGCCGGGGTACCAGCTTACAAATTCCACTTTATGTTCTTCCAAGGCTTGCAGCACATTCTGAACCTCTTCCGGCCGCGTGTAGTCGGTTGGGCGGACAAACTCGACGCGAGCGGGATTGCGAAGTCTGAGCGCGAAACTGAAGCCTTGGTCGCCAAAAAAGTAATTCCCGGGACGAGTCCGCGCTGCCAGCCACGCCGCCTCCTCGTAAAAAGCAGGCTTGGAAAACGCCGTCCGTCCCGTAGGAAGGTCCAGATAGGCCTTCCAGCGCATCTGCGTGACGATTGGTTTCATCAGCGCGAGGACCACGGCAGAAGCCCAGAGTCCCCGCAGCAAAACTCGTTCCACCGGGAATGAAAATTTCAGGAACCAAACCAGGAGGATGAGCGCAGGCAGCGAAACCGTGTATAGCCGGTTCCAGGTTGGAGCTGACGCCACCGTGAGGAACAGAGATAATCCCGTAACGCTCACGAGCATCAGCTGCTCCCAGGGCTCGTGCGGCTGAGACTTCGATTCGCGCCGGCAGCGCACGAAAAACAGAATGTACACCAGCGGGACGATGAAATGAATCAGAGGCCACGCCACCAGGTCTGGCCAGTTGGCTCGCGTGTGAATCGACGGCCACTCTGCGGCGTAGGATCTCCAGGTATTGGCGTCATCGGCCGGGTAATACCTGGCAACGAAGGTGAACGTGTAATAGAGGAATGGCCTGAGGCCTGCCTTCCACACGAAATAGCTAAGGAATCCCACTACCACGCCCACGTAACTGGAGAACAAGCAGGCTTCTTTTTTGAGGAGGGTTCCCCAGGCTTCGTTGACTCGATATCGTTCCCACAGCAGGAATACTGCAAACCCCAAAACGCCGCATACCATGGATTGCGCGAAGCACGTGGCGATTCCCCACAGAGCTCCCGCCCATGCCAGGCGAGTTCCTGTTCTTTGTTTGAGCAAGACGGCAAGAGCTCCCGTGGCCGCAAGGGCGCTATACCAGTGATGGGTGGCGTCGAGGTAAGCCGAGAATGGGAACGTAAGAAACAGAAATCCCGGAAGAAACACCAGGGCGCCGCTCAGCAGCTTCGAGGAAATCCCAATGCTAAGCCAAAACAAGCCAAGCCCAACCAGAACCAACATGGCCTGAGGGATCCATGCGCGCACTCCAAACAGCTTGAATAGCGCCATGTAAAGCACATCCGTGCCGGGGAACGTAAAATGATCGTAATCCCGATAGATCATTTCGCCCTCGAACATCCGCTCGCCCTGATGCAGATAAATCGTCTCATCTCCGGTCGCGGCGCGGGGTGTGGCAGGAAGGATGAACGTCTCCAAATAAAGGAATCCGCAACCGGCGAGCAAAAGCAGCGACATCCAACCTCGCTGCGTTCGGCGATTCGTCCTCGCGTCCAGGGTTGGGTTCTCGATATCCATTCCAGCGCGGCAGTCAGGCCGCTTCAGGTATTGGATGCTTTTGTTTCCGCCGCTCCAGGGTGGGAAATTTCTTGTCCTTCAGCCGGAGAATCGGGCTCTCAAAGTATTTCCACGAGAGGCTTGCCACCGCGATCGTGATAGCGGTAGCCAGGCTCCCGCGCAGCAGCAGGGGCCACGGGTCGGTTCCCAGTCCCATACTCGCACCGAGGAATCGCAACAGAGTGACCGCAACCAGAGCGTAGATGGTCATGTGAATCAAATACATGACATAACTGGTCGTACCCAGGCGAACCGCCAGATTGGAGCGAAGCACGCGGAGGAGAACGGAAGGTCGCCCACTCTGCTGCACGCACACTCCGACCACCGACGCGAAAAAAATCGCCAGCAAACTATATCCGAATATGCCAAATGTCAAAGCGGAGCGAACATCGGTTCCTCGCGATACGCCGGAATACCAAAGAACCGGCAATAGCCCCAGCAGGCTGACGCCTCCGGCGACCAGCAGACCACGATTCAACACTCTCGCATTCAACCTTCCCTCTTTGACCGCTATGAACAAGAGGGCCAGGCAGCCGCCTGCCGCCAGGGAGTCGAATCGAAACACAAATCCGAAGTATTCGCCTAACGACGGCGAGTGCGCTAAGCCACGCAGAATGGGGCAAACCAGCAGTGGTGCAACGCAAAAGAGCAGGATCGTCTGACGCGTACCCTTCAGCATCACAGGTGCCCACAGCAGATAAAAGAGTTCCTCCACCGATAGCGTCCAATACATCGAGATCCATATGCCGAATGCAGGCACCACGTATCTCACAGTGCCAGACGTCACGCCAGAAACCGGTGCCACCATGTGGTTGCCCGTCAGCAACCGGGCGAGAACCATCTTGACCACATTCGGTTCTGCTGAGCTCAGGAAGAGCCCGTAGCGAACCAGGTCCTTGGCAGAGACATGCTCACCGTGTGCGAGGGCCAGTAACAAAGTGACCGTCAACACAGCGTAGAACGGAGGAGCGATTCGAAGGATGCGGCGCCAATAGAAAGTCTTGTATGGCGATTCTTGAGTCCGCAGCCCAAGCAGAATGCTGGTAATCAGGAACCCGGATATCACGAAGAAAAGATCCACTCCGGTCCAGCCCAAACCCAGCAGTCCCGAAACGAGGTTCGGACCGACGAAATGACACAAGAAGACAGCCAGTACGGCAACCGCCCGGAGTCCATCCAGTTCCTTGACTCGCTGCATGAACAATTCCTGGGAAACGCAGCCTTGCGCGAGCGATGCTCTGAATGTTCACAAGAGTAATTCAATTCGCGGCGGCTTTGCTTGCAGGATGTAAAACTTTTGTAAAAACGAACGGTCCGACGGGGTGCTCTGCCCACAAGAAAAACCGGGGAACGCTCTCATGGATGCATTCGACCACGATAGTTACAGCAGCGACGACGAGCGTGAGAAGCGTCGCTAATCGTCTGCCAAAGTAGATTAGATTGCATACAATTGACACCTGCCTGACAATCGCCAGCGCAACTTAGCCCAAGATAAACAGACGAAAGCGCGATCGGCGCAAAGTCCGTCCCGGTGACTGCGGGGCCCTCGGAGCCGCGAGAAATACAAACGAAAGTGGTGCACGGTTCCCGATGGTCTAGGACTGGTCACTACGACTTGAATCTGTGCGGTCCGGATTCGGCGGTTGCGTAGCCGGGGTGACACAAATGGGGTCTCGGGTCGAACTCACCTGATGAACAGACAATTACTCAGCGGCAATCGCCGGAAATGACGCACCGGATTCTAGTGGTCGATGACGATCCATCCGTTCAAAAGATCCTAAAGCGGCTATTTGAGGCTGAAGGTTTTGCCGTCGAGGGACAGATGGACGGGCGAGCGGGTCTCGACAGCTTTCATGCTGGCGCGCCTTCCGCGGCCATTCTAGATCTGCATCTACTCAAGTTGTCCGGACAACATCTCTGCAAAGAAATGAAAGCCGCGGCGCCCTCGATCCCCATCGTTATTCTCACCGCCTCCTGTGATCTCAGTGACAAAGTCATTCTGCTGGAGATGGATACGGACGATTACATTACCAAGCCTTTTAGTCCACGGGAACTGCTGGCCCGGATCAAGGTGGCCCTGCGTCACAGCAACCCGTCCGCCAGAGCGAGTGCGGTGATGTTTGATGGCATCGTGGTGAATTTCGAGAAGATGGAAGTGACCCGAAACGGTACGTCAATAGCGCTGACGACCCGTGAATTCAAGACTCTGCGGTTTTTCGTTCAAAACCCTGATCGCATCATCACGCGCGCAGATTTATTGAACAAAGTTTGGGGCAACGAAAATGGAGATACCGCCACACGCACGATCGACAATCACGTTATGAAACTCCGTCAAAAATTGGAGAATGATCCGAGCTGTTCGATCCACCTCCGAACGGTCCACGGGTTCGGCAATACATTCGCGTTCTAGTTTTCGGACCGAACTTAACTTCTGCAGTAAGCCCTACGATATCCCCTGGGCTTCACGGGCCAGGACAACCAAAACAGCGTCCGCGTTAAAGGTAGCGAAATGAAAAAGGGCCGCCGAAGCGCCCCTTTTTGCCCCTTTTGTAGAATTGCCTATTGCTTGTAACCCTAGGAAGAATTTGGTTGCGGGGGGTGGATTTGAACCACCGACCTTTGGGTTATGAGTTCAAAGGGAAATTGATACCAAACAACTTACAAGCGCACGGATGACACCTAAGCACCTGTAAGTACGCGCAAGAAACGCACCTCAGTCCCTCGTTTAGTCCCTAGTCCCCAACTAGTCCCCGGTCCCTGATTAGTCCCCGTTTTACGTCAATACCGCAGCACTGTTTTGCTGCCTGTCACACATTCTGGTCAAAACCTTGTCTGAAGGTGTCGATCTGGGCGCGAGCGTCTTCCTCGACATGGTCGCCGACGCCTCTGGCGCGGACGAACGCCATCCATGCTGGATTGTCTTCATTCATCGCTTCGAGAAACGTGTGGACAATCTGTACTTCGTCGTCCGCGCAAAGCGCGCGCAGGTCGAGACCCATCAGAAAGGCGGGAGCCAGTCCAAAGTCCTGGAGCGCAGCATCTATCACTACGTCCGAGAATATCCGCTCGCTGTCGGCTTCATATTGCAGAAGCAGGCCCCGTATGTCATCCAGGTCCTTGACTCGCCGCTGCGGATCGTCCATGAATGCGACAATTTTCAGGAGCATCAGTGCGGTAGATGAGATCACCTTCAGCGTCAGATCCGGAGCAAGCTGAACCGGCTGAGCGGTCGCGAATACGTGGTCGAATCCCACGAGGCTCATCTTGAACTGACTAATGGGCCACGTGATCTGCTTGGCTTCCCGAAGCTTGGGTCCAGCTGGGATCAGGTCCAGGATCGTTGCCTGGGCGCTGCGCCATCGGTGCTCACGGTTTGCGAAACGGACCCAGCCGTCTGCAAGAAGTCGGCGTTCCAGCTCTGCGAATTCGTCAAGGTCCAAGGCGACGGCGAAATCGATGTCTCCGGTATGCCGGGACTCCGCTGGAAAATGTATCTGGTACGCAATGGCCCCGATGATTACAAGCTCCGCTCGGAGGGCCGCACAATGGTGTTGCAGGACTCGGAGATCAGCGATTTGGTTGTCGGTAAGTTCGGGCATCGTTCAGGCGAGGAACTCGCGTTTGATTTCTTCAGCCGCCTCGTACGCTCTTGGATCGGAAGAATACATCAATTCGGCATAGATCAACCAAGGATGCGCGAGAGGGAACGGCTCGATTTCTCGCCAAAACGGGATGGTACCGAAGGAACGCAGAAAAATGAGTGGCCCTGCCTTGTCAGGAATGATCCGCAACTGACGACGAAGTTGGTCAGGGAACGAGTCGACGAAGATTGGCAGTTCCAACCCTCGATAAAACTTCTGGAGAGCCTGAGCAGCCGGCCCGCCAGTTACCGACCACCGAATTGATAGGTCTGCAAAAGGCTTTCGGACGCTGGCGAGCATGTCGTCTAGGTCTCTGTCGGAGGACCGGAAACGCCCGATTAGAAGTTTCGGACGCAGAGCGAACTCATATCCTCTCAACAGCTCGTCCTGTAATCGCGATCTGTCGCTGATATCAAAGCCGTGCCCCGATTCCCGCAGTACTCCGCGCTCGACCAACTGCCGTCGAACATTCGCAACATTACTTTTGCTCAACCCTGACGCTTCAGCCAGTTGACGCACGGACCAGCTTCCCGCTAGTTCCTTCGTGGCGAAGGTGAACAACAATTGAGAGATTGCGGGGCTGACCCGCTTGCCTTCTTTTGAAACGACATTCTCTTTGTTTCCGATGATCGTACGCTCATAGTTTTGACCGAGCACGAGGTGCATGTTGCCAGCTTGGTCCACAAAGTTTATTCGTGATTCGATCAATCGCTCGGCAGAAGGCCGGGGGATGTAGCGTGCCAACAGCAAGAGGGGCTTGCGATGTACTCTTGCATAGAGTTTAGCTTGAGCGACGAGGGCATTGAGTATCCCTCGGTCCAGATACGACCGCTTCTGTTCCACGAGGAAGGAGTAGGTTCCTTTGGGAGTGCGCACCTTGAGGGTGCCGTCGATTCCTTGATCACCGGCACGGTCCTTCGGAGAGAAATCCAGATCGCTGATGAAGTGCAGGGTCCGGAGCTGCTCTAGAAAAGGAGTCAATGGAGGTTCAACTCGCATAGCGTCCATTATTATGCCATGTCCATTACTAATGGACAACAAGAAATGTGGACATGGGCTCCTGAAGAAAATGCGGACGCGGCTACCCGAACCGCGACCGAACTCTGGAATGATCCCGAGCACACTAACCTTAAGGACTGGATTAGCGTCGGCGAGGGAGTCCCTTTGCCGAGGTCTCGGATCCAGGTGGTTCACGGAACGGTTCCACAGAAATGCGCTTGTAACACACTTCCAGCACGGTCAGGTATTCTGTACCGCCCGGCAAATGAAGGACTACGCTGTGCTCGGCGAGTTTCTGAAACTCGGCGGGACTCAACGCTTCTTTACGAATAAGGATCTGACACCACCCTGCCCGGACTATTTAAACACGATAATGTATTTTATCGAGTTAGGAGTCAACTAAAGATTCGTACCGCACACAATAACCAACTTCTCACATAAACTGATTGATGCCCGCAGACTCTGAGTCGAGGACAGTAGGGTCTCGGCATAGGACGCCGCTTTGTCATGATTACTCACGAAGTACGCTCCGACACTCCGGAGCCAACTGCCTTAGTTCTCGCGATCCATGGAGTCGGGACCTCCAGTCCCATCGACATTGCAAATTCTGTCGCGGCTAACCTCAGTGCAGGCAGTATTAGAAACACCGTACACGCGATCGACTGGAACCAAATAACGAAAGGTTCCGTAACAAAAAGAGGCAACCTTCAGGTCGGTGCGATTGCTACCCTCGCAACCGTGCTTGTGAATGTTAGCCTTACCTACCCTGAGTCACTCGAAGGACATCCAGAACAGCCAATTCTTTCAGTCGTATTCAGACTTCAGCAGCTATTTTTCATTTGCTCGGATGCATCGATTGCTATAGCTTTTTGGCTTCTGATCGTGCTGCCACCTACCGGCTCGTTGGGGGCTTTAGCCAGTTCAGTGTTTGTTCCCGATTCTGGGTCCATTTACCGGCGCATCGAGCATTTCTGCGTAGCATTGAGCGTTCCCACCCTGAAGTTTGCGTTTTATTCCCTTGTCCTCTTTTTGTGCACTTCCTTGTTGCAGGCTGTTCTAACAGGCAAGCTGAGCGCGCTTTTCATCGGAGTGCGCCGGTCCGTGACTCTGGTCTTGCGCCCAGTGCTCTTCTTGCTCGTATTTCCGCTGCTTTTTCCTTGGCGCAGCCTTGCACAACGTGCATGGCGAGTTCGTCTAGCCGCCGGTGGACTTTTCTTAACAATTCTCGCCCTCTACATCTCTGCCGCCCACCTACTATTTGTCTCCAGATATGCTCCGACTCTCGTCACATTGTTAGGTCACATTGTGAGATATTCAGCGTACTGCTGCCTAGGCTTACTACTCGCTGCAACACTGGTTTTCGCATTAGGGCCTGGACTGAAGATTTTACTCGACATTTTTCGATACGCTGGCGATACGGAATATCGAAATAATATTCAGAAGCTAATAACTTCCGAGATCAAAGCGCTCCGTCCAGCTTCGAGCCCGAATTGCGACTTCTTCATTCTCGCGCACAGTCTGGGCTCCGTCATCGCTGTCGACGCGCTGTTGAACTCCACTGCATTTGAGCGGAAAGACCGAATCACATTGATCACCATGGGATCGCCTTTGCGTCGATTCTTTTTTAGATTTTTCCCGAACCTTTTTTTTCCGGATACGGCGGCGGAGTGCGCTAAGCAGATGTCCTCGCGCCACGGCGCATTTCGTTGGATTAATTGCTACAGGCCTTTTGATCAGATAGGAACAAAGCTCAAACTGCCTGTGGCCGCATGGATAGCTGAAGTGTGTACCTCTCAGTTCACGAAAGTCCTAACTGCACATCCGGGATATTGGGACGATCCAGTCGTTCGAGACTGCATTGTGGACCAGTGTTACCGAGTCGCATTCGCTGGCTCCGAAGGGACTCGCTATCAGCCTGCACCCTTCTCAGATGAGGTTATCCCGCGACGAACAGTCATGAAGGCCCTGTGGCGCGTCTTGATCGCAACAATGATTATGGCCCCGATATTTGGTTTCGTGGCAGGAGCGGAACAATATTTTCAAGATGCAAAGATCAGGGATGCCAAACGCGCAAGAGTCCAACAGGAGGGTATCGAGACGGGAGCTCAGGTTAAATACGAGAGAGAGGAGTCCGCTCGCGATGAGACTGGCCCCATATCGTATAACAGTGTTCTCACGATATCTTACTTCGACTCAGGCGGCTCCCCCAAGCAGAAAGTCCTGATAGAGGATGAGTTCTTCACTTTTCCCTACGGTCCATCTTACAGCATTGCAAATGTTAGTGCGCTCGTCCACTTCGTGATCAGCCAGCAGAAATCGAACGGCGGACGACCTGTGGCGATAACGATGAAATATCTTCGGGACGAACCCGATTTTATTTACATTGCGCAATTCCCTCCAAGCTCTAGCCGCATTGCGCTTTTGGTGCCGATGATTGTCTATTTGGGTGCGGTCATTTACTTTGCAAAGTGGATTTGGCGGATTACCTATTATGTAGGGGGAGCGCTTTCAGAGTTGTTCATTGGGCAACCTATCCTTGCAAATGGATTTTTTACGAGTGAGGTCGCGTCACGCAATGCCTCGTAGATCTGCGCTCTCCGATGCACTTTGGCGGGGCACGAAGCCCAGGTAGGGAAAGGGACTTGGTGAAAGTCGCCACCTTCAACATTAACAACATCAATAAGCGGCTCGACAACCTCCTGGCTTGGTTAGCGAAAGCTGAACCGGACGTGGTGAGTCTCCAAGAGCTCAAGGCAGAGCAGGACGCCTTTCCCGTGAATGCTCTTCGAACTCTCGGGTACGAAGCAGTCTGGCAAGGGGAGCGCTCCTGGAACGGCGTGGCCATTCTCGCGAGAAACCACGTTCCAGTGCTGACCTGCACAAGCTTGCCGGGAAATCCTGAAGATCATCAAGCTCGCTACATTGAAGCGGCTGTTCAGGGAGTCCTGATCACTTCCATCTACCTCCCCAATGGGAATCCGCAGCCTGGACCGAAATTCAAGTACAAGTTGGCCTGGTTTGAGCACCTCATTGCCCACACCGCCAAACTCATGGCGAGCGGCGCACCCGTGGTGTTGGCTGGTGACTACAATGTCGTGCCGACACCGCAGGACATCTACCCGACTCGGTCGTTGGATAACAACGCGTTAATCCAACCGGAGAGCCGCCAAGCCTTTGCGCGTTTGCTGGCTCAAGGCTGGACTGATGCCATGCGGGAGCTACATCCGGATGGGCCGCTCTGGACATTCTGGGACTACAAATTTGAACGGTGGGAGAAGGACAAAGGCATGCGACTCGATCACTTTCTGCTCTCACCGAATTTGTCGGTCCGGCTCGTAGACGGCGGTGTGGACCGATGGGCGCGCGGACAGGAAAACGCGAGCGACCACGCGCCAACATGGATCATGCTCGATCTCTAGACCACAGTCGAGGTAGCCAGAGGCGGATCGTAAGATTGCTGCGGGATGACGATGATTAGATTGAAGCTCCTTCAGAGTCTTGCGTCCAAATACTTAGATGTCACTACAGGCGATTGATGCGACCCATCCCCTTATAATCTTCGAACATGCTGCTAACGATCACAACCACACATCGGCCGGCAACCGACCTGGGCTACCTGCTGCATAAGAATCCTGCCAATCTTCATTCGTTTGACCTGTCTTTCGGAAAAGCACATGTGTTTTACCCAGAGGCGGTGCCTGAGCGATGCACGGCCGCGTTGCTACTCGATGTCGATCCGGTGGGGTTGGTCCGTGGTAAGCGGGGACAGCATGAGGGCGGGACGCTCGATCAGTATGTGAACGACCGACCTTATGTGCTCTCTTCTTTTCTGAGCGTCGCCATGGGCCGGGCTTTTGGCACGGCCATGTCGGGACGCAGCAAAGGTAGACAAGAATTGGCTGATCTGCCGATCCCGTTGACGGCAAATCTTACGGCTGTGGCCTGCAGGGCAGGCGAGGGATTGATCAGAGAATTGTTCGAGCCTCTCGGGTACAGCGTGGTGGCCCAGCGGCACCCGCTCGACGAGAAGTTTCCTGAATGGGGCGAGGGGCCTTACTATTCGGTGACCTTGGCTGGGACGTTCCGCTTACAGGATCTCCTCAACCATCTTTATGTCCTGGTGCCGGTGCTCGACGCAGAGAAGCACTATTGGATCGGTCAAGATGAAGTTGAGAAACTGCTGCGTAAAGGAGAAGGGTGGCTGGCTTCACATCCTCATAAAGAGACGATCGTGAAGCGTTACTTGCCACGACAGAGACAACTTGCACGAGAGGCGCTCGCTAGGCTGACAGAGGAAGACAATCTTGATCCTGATGCGACTGAGGAAGCTCACGCTGAGCAAGAATCGAAGATGGAGGAGCCGATCCGGCTGTGGCAACAGCGGATGGGAGCCGTCGTTGCCGTACTGCGATCAGCAGAAGCGAAACGTGTCGTGGATTTGGGCTGCGGAGAAGGAAAGCTCTTGCGGGTGCTGTTGGACGAGAAGTCGTTTAGCGAGATCGTAGGCATGGATGTCTCCTATCGAAGCCTCGAAATTGCGAGTCAACGCTTGAAACTCGACCGAATGCCCACGAAGCAAAAAGAACGGCTGAAACTGATGCACGGTTCGCTGATGTATCGCGACAATCGTTTATCCGGATACGATGCGGCGACGGTCGTGGAAGTAATCGAACATCTAGACGCGCCACGATTGGCTGCATTCGAGCGAGTGCTTTTCGAGGCAGCGCACCCAAAAACGATCGTAGTGACCACGCCCAACGCCGAATACAACGTGAAGTTCGAAACTCTGCCAGCGGGCCAGTTCCGCCACAAGGATCATCGATTCGAGTGGACTCGGGAACAGTTCCAACGGTGGTCCGGTCGCATTTCCGAGCGCTTTGGATATACGGTTCGGTTTCTGCCCGTGGGAGAAGAAGATCCTAAAGTCGGCGCGCCTACGCAAATGGGGGTCTTTAGTCTGTGAACATAACGATCCCTGAACTCTCCCTGGTTGTTCTGATCGGCCCCTCTGGATGCGGCAAGTCCAGCTTCGCTCGGGCTCATTTCAAGCCCACCGAAGTGCTCTCGTCCGACTTCTGTCGTGGGCTTGTATCGGACGACGAGAACGCCCAGGCTGCCACGAAAGACGCGTTCGAGGTGCTGCATTTCGTCGCGCGCAAGAGGCTTGCTGCAGGACGCCTCACGGTAGTTGACGCTACAAATGTCCAGCCGGAGGCGCGTAAGCCACTGGTCGCTCTCGCTCGTGAGTTCCATGTTCTGCCGGTTGCGATCGTGCTGAACCTCCCCGAGAAGCTATGCCATGAACGTAACCAGAACCGGCCAGACCGACAGTTTGGTCCGCACGTGGTTAGAAACCAGTCGCAGCAACTGCGGAGGTCGCTGCGCGGATTGGAGCGCGAAGGGTTTCGGCATGTTTTCACTCTATCCACTCCGGAAGACGTCTCGTCGGTCAGCATCGTGCGTCAACCACTTTGGAACAATCTCAAGCACGAGCATGGGCCTTTCGACATCGTCGGGGACGTGCACGGTTGCTATGAGGAGCTAAGTACTCTACTCGGCCAACTTGGCTACAAGATCGAGAACGAACCGGACGGACCAAGAGCGACTCCGCCAGATGGACGGAAAGCAGTCTTCGTCGGTGATCTTGTCGACCGCGGGCCCAGGATTCCTGACGTTTTGCGTCTGGTCATGAGAATGGTTGCTGAAGGAACGGCATTGTGTGTTCCCGGAAACCACGACATGAAGTTGATGAAGAAACTAAAAGGCCGCGATGTACAGATGACGCACGGGCTCGCCGACTCAGTTCAGCAGCTCGACAAAGAAAGCCCCGAGTTCAAGCAAGCTGTCATCAAGTTTCTCGACGACCTGGTCAGCCACTACGTATTCGACGACGGAAAGCTTGTGGTTGCACACGCGGGCATGAAGGAAGAAATGCAGGGGCGTGGATCGGGCAAGGTACGCGATTTTGCTCTTTACGGCGAGACCACGGGAGAGACAGACGACTACGGACTCCCAGTGCGTTACAACTGGGCTGCCGAATATCGCGGCACAGCCATGGTCGTTTACGGGCATACGCCCATTGCAGAGCCCGAATGGCTAAACCGCACGATCAATATCGATACCGGGTGCGTGTTCGGAGGCAAACTGACCGCATTGCGCTACCCTGAGCGTGAACTCGTGTCGGTACCGGCGCTGCATACCTATTACGAATCGGTAAAACCGTTCCTGGCCGAAGAAACGAGTGCGCCTGCGCTGACCGTTCAACAGCAACTGGATGATCTGCTGGACATCGAGGACGTAATCGGCAAGCGGATCATCAACACACGCCTAAACCGAACCATCACAATTCGGGAAGAGAACGCCATCACCGCATTAGAGGTTATGAGCCGATTTGCCTCGAATCCAAAATGGCTCATCTATCTGCCACCCACGATGTCTCCTTGCGAGACCAGTAGACGAGATGGGCTGCTTGAACACCCTGAGGATGCCTTCGCTTACTATCTGCACGAAGGCGTGCACAAGGTCGTTTGCGAGCAGAAACACATGGGGTCGCGTGCGATAGTTGTGATCTGTCGTGATGCAGATTCTGCCCGGAAGCGGTTCGGGATTATGGAAGGAGAATCCGGAGCCTGCTACACGCGAACAGGACGGCGATTCTTCAACGACACGACGCTGGAATCTCAATTCTTAGAGCGAGTCCGCCACGCAGTAGAGACGGCCGACATCTGGGAGAGTCTGAAAACCGATTGGGTTTGTCTTGACTGCGAATTGATGCCATGGTCGGCGAAAGCACAAGAGTTGCTGCGACAGCAATATGCTCCAACCGGTGCAGCGGCGAGAGCCGCCTTGCCCGCGGCCATCACCGCTTTGAGAGCGGCGGCGGGCAATCCTGAAATCGCCGCTCTGGCCGAACGATTCCAGCAGCGGGAAGAAACTGCTCGCCTTTATGTCGAAGCATACCGCCGATATTGTTGGCCTGTACATTCTCTGGCCGATCTGAAGCTCGCTCCTTTCCACGTACTTGCGAGCGAGTCAGGCGAGCACACCGCGCATGACCACGTGTGGCATATGGAGACACTTGCCAGAATCTGCGACGCTGATCCTGCTCTGTTGCTCGCGACGCCATTCCGCGTTGTGGATCTCACCGACAAATCGGATCAAGCGAAAGGAATCCAGTGGTGGGAAGAACTGACGGCGAGCGGCGGCGAGGGCATGGTGGTAAAACCGTTGGAGTTTGTGACAAAGGGACGGAAAGGGATCGCGCAACCTGCCGTTAAGGTTCGAGGACGAGAATACCTCCGGATCATCTACGGGCCGGAATACACGTTGCCCGAAAATTTAGAGCGCCTCAAGAGCCGAGGTCTCGGCACAAAACGATCGCTCGCTCTTCGTGAATTCGCCCTGGGACTGGAAGCACTGGAGAGATTCGTTCACAAGGAACCCCTCCGCCGAGTTCACGAGTGCGTTTTTGGCGTCCTAGCTTTGGAGAGTGAGCCGGTGGACCCAAGGCTTTAAGATTGCGCTGGAATGGCCAGAGTCATCATTTTCAACAACAATCGCAGCCTCTATGCGTTCGAGTAGCCCCGCCTCAGCGGCGTCGGTCCAGAGTTTGATCATCCCGTCCCTCTTCCATGAGTTCTTCAAGGGTCGGGCGGCGCGCGTTTGCTTTCTGCAGTTTCAGCTCCAGCCCCAGCGCCGCGAGAATATTGGTGATCTTGGAATATCCCAGTTCGCCCATCCGTCCGTTCTCAAGGGCGTCGAGCGTGGAGAGTCCGACTCTAGCTTTTTTTGCGAGCGTGGGCTTCGTCAGGCCGAGTGATTTGCGCTTGATGGCGATCTGCTCGCCTAGTAAGTACAGGGGCAACATTCACCTAATATACAAGGCTAACACGGCAAAATGAATCCAATAACCTAATATATTGGGCGTCAGATACCGGTACTCGGGACGAGCAAGCAAGCATGATTTCGGAAAAGCGGCCTATAGCCGCGATCGCGGTCATCGTTCTTCTTCCGCCATCTCGTCTTTACCCGAGCGAACCACATTGATGGCAGCGGCGTTGAGCGAGTTTTTGATATGCACCCCGTAATATTTCTCGATCATTCCGACGCTCGTGCGACAGTTCTTAGCGATTTGATAGATGTTGGCTCCCTCCATCAACCGCATGCTGATATACGTGTGCCGTAGGCTGTACGCCGTACGTGGTCGGCCGTCTCTGTCGAACCGAAGATTCTCCTCCTCAGTGATGGTCTTGAAGAGCTCGCTCTGCCATTTAGGAAAAATGAGGTCGGTCGGTTCGGGCGTGCACCACTCCTCCCCCCGGACATCAGAATGTTCGGACCCTTCGGTGGGGGCACTCACGCCGTCAACGCGCCTCGGACGGAGCCTGCTTCTGAGTCGCTCAAACGGACTCACTGCATCGGGCAGACTCTTGCAATATCCGAATCCGCGTTTTCCGCGCACTTCAATCTCGAGAATCGTATCGCCCGAAGGCTCGTCGTGAACGATCTCAACATCGCGGAACTCAAGGCGCCGTGCCTCATCGGGCCGTAGCCCCGTGTTGCCCGCGAAGAGCACAAAATCATGCAGTTGCTCCGCTTGCCATCTGTAGCCCTTTTTCTTCGGCTCTAGTGCACGCTTTCGAGTCGCTTCACAGAGTTTCTCGTATTCTTCTGGCGAAAACCACGCCCGGTAAGAGACTTTCGATGATCGCCGGTACGGCTCAGAGAAATCTGGAAGCCGGTCGAGCCATCCGTGGCACAGCGCGGTCTTCAGGGTCTGGCGCAGTGTCACGATTTCGTGGTGCATGGTACTGGGTGCCGGCGGCTTGCCGCGTTTCGCAATTGCTTGTTGGTGTCTGTGAACTCGATAATCCACGATTTTTCCCGTGGTGATCTTCGAGATGTCCATGCTTCCGAAGAAGGGCACCAAGTGAACGCTCGACCGCAAATGCTGGCCCTTCACGTATTCCTTGCTACGTTCTCCACGCGTCATGATCTCGCATTCGCGTAAAAATTGTTCAGACACCTCACGAAACGTCTTTTCGGCCTTGAGTTCTCCAGTGAGAAGTTTTCCCCGAAGCTGTAGATACCAGTCCTCAGCGACGTCCTTGGCTTTGGCGAGGCTTTCTTCCTTCGTGCTGGTGCGACGATTCTTACCCGCGAAGAAGCTTGAGCATTGCCACCGGCTGCTGTTCGGACGCTTGTACACGTAAACTTTTCCGCCAAGAATTGTGTGTTGTTCCGCCATCTTCGTCCCTCGTTCTATGCGAGCGATTTCGCGACTATCTGTAAATCACGTGAAGTATAAATCGCGGCGAATCTGCTCCCGCATTCGATGTGACCTTGCAATCTATTGTGTTATGCTGCACCGCCAAGGGAAGGGTGATGCGAAGACGCGGCTGGACTCGTGAAGAACTCATCGTTGCGTTTAACCTCTATTGCAAGATCCCGTTTGGTCGAATTCACATTCGTAATCCATTGATTATTCAGCTAGCGCAATCCCTTGGACGCACGCCCTCCGCTGTTTCTTGGAAGCTCGCAAACTTCGCCCGACTTGATCCGGCTTTGAAAAGGCGGAATGTGAAAGGCGCCGCACATGGGGCTCGTGCGGAAGTCGAAATCTGGATGGAATTTAATGACGATTGGGAAGGTCTGGCGTTCGAGAGCGAGCGATTGTTGGGCGACATGGGAATACGGCCGGAGATTGACGAGAAGGCAGAGGAGTTCCCCGAAGGGCGCACGCGAGAGGCGCTGGTCCGCACGCGCGTAAATCAAGGGTTTTTCCGTTCAGCCGTGTTGGCTGCATACGGAGTCCGATGCTGCATCACGGGCCTCTCGCTCGGGCAACTACTAAATGCGAGCCATATTGTGCCATGGACGGTTGACGTGAAAAATCGAACGAATCCGCGGAACGGACTGTGCTTGAACGCCATTCATGACCGAGCGTTTGACTGTGGGCTGCTTACGATTACGACCGACTTGCGCGTTGAACTTTCGCCGAAAGCGCGAGGAGTTGGAGCAGACAAGGCATCAGAAGATTTTCTGTGGAGGTTTAAGGGTGTCGCCATTTCGGCCCCGCGCCGTTTTGCTCCAGATGCCGACTTCCTGCGATACCACCACGATCATGTGTTTCTCAAGCGATAACTGGTACAGATCTCCGCGATGTTTGCATCGAGATTAGCCTGCTCCTTCTTCGCGCACGGATCACAGTAGAACTTATCCGGATAGAACTCGGCCGACGACTTGTTCTTTAGACTCGTGCCGCAAACATGGCAAAATAGTGAGGCCTCGCATTCGTCGCACAGGCGTCCCGTGTTGGCAGGCAGCCGTTTGTGGCAATAGTCACAAGTTTCGGAGTTCGGCACTGAGGATCGTTCCTCTCGGCAGATGACTGAAGCTATCGGATTTGTCCTTTATCAGGCAATGAGAGACATCCTGTTCTGAGCGCAATCGTCTGCTTAGGATTTAAAGTCGGTTACGAGAACTTGTAGAATGTCCATTGTTTGCAGAGTTGACGGCACGTTATTTGCCTTCATACGGTAATTTCTTTTCCTGCTCGGGGCTAAACGCCTACCTCGACTGGCCGACCCGCTTCATTAAAATCCTTGCATTCAAAACCGCCAAAGTTGCCGGGATATCCGAGTTGATTTGAAATGATCCGTGTCCGGCCGATCGTCTGATCGTCGCATTCATGCGTATGGCCATACACCCAGAGGGCCGGCTGGTGGATCTCAATGATCTCCACCATGTCCAGGGAATTGAAGGCCGGCGTGAGAGGACCGCCCTTGTATTTGGAATTGGGATTGATGACCGGTGCGTTATGGCTGACAACCACGCGCGGACCACTTAGATTCTTGCCAAACCAATTCAGCAATTTCGATGCGAAGTGTTTATGTAGCGCAATCGAATCTGCTGGCGTGAAAGGCGTTTCGTCGCGGTTATAGATGAGGCGGTAATCATTCATTTGAGAGCGGGCGGTCTCCATGGCGCGCAAATCACCGCCGTTGAAATCCGTCCACATCGTGCCGCCGAAGAAATTGACTCCGCCGATGCTGACCTCTTCATCAAGCAGCAGTTTCACATGCGGATGTCTTTCTTCGAGCCACGTTTTGAATCTATTGTCCTCTTCGTTCATTCGCCGCCGCGTGTAATATTCATGATTTCCCGTCACATAGAGGACTGGTTTCTTCCACTTCCGCAGAATCTTGTCGAGCGGGTCATAATCCCTGAGCGTGACGATATCGCCTGCCAAGATCATGACATCTCCGTTTACTGCCGGGGGCAACATCCAGCCCGAGCCAAATTCAAGATGCAGGTCGCTATAAGTAATGATTCTCATGCGGTTAGTGGTTCGCATTTCCGCGGTGGGTGGCAAATATTCAACGCAACCTATAAGTTGGATACTGCCGTCATTCGACGCACCGTTGAATCTCCAGCCTTACGCCATTTGGCGTTACGCCAATCGGCATATTCGGGCGGTCTCGTACTTGCCCATTACGCTATAGTGGCGGGCCATCTATGGGGCTGTTGCATTGATATTATCTCAAACCACTGATAGATAGGTACTTGTTTGTCATAATGCATGAAATATTAATAAAAATATTGACAAATGGAACCGCGCACGATAGCATAACTGTGGAGGATCAGAGAATGCGGACGAGCACACTTGAGCAGCTGAAGCGACATCTCCGCCCCGGACGCGTGTACCGCAGAGAAGAGCTTTTGCCCTGGTCCCATAGTGTCGATCGACACCTCAAAGAACTTACTGTCGACGGAACCCTCCAGAAGCTCCGTACCGGCTTGTACTACAGCCCTCGTAAGTTTGAGTTTGGACAGGCTCCCGCGGACGAGCACGAGTTGGTGAAAGCGTTCTTGAAGACAGACCGTTTTGTTGTCACCTCCCCGAATGCCTACAACCAATTGGGACTTGGGACAACGCAGCTCTACAACAAACGGGTTGTCTACAATCAGAAACGTCATGGGACATTTCCGCTCGGCAATCGAATGGTCACCTTCGAACGTCGCATGAATGTTCCAAGGCAACTCTCTCACGAGTTTCTGCTGGTTGATCTTGTTAATGAACTAGGCGACCTTGCGGAGGATCGGGACGCTGTTCTTTCTCGCGTTCGCGAAAAAGCCAAAGAGATGGACCCGAAAAAGCTTTCACGGGCGGTTTCTCTCTACGGCAAATACTCCACACAGAAAAAGTTTCAGGAGATGTTGCAACATGCCTGACTCTTTTCTTCATGAGCGACGCGACTTCAAGGCACTTGTCGCGACCGTTGCCGACAGCGAGAAGATCAATGATCCGGCTCTCGTGGAGAAGGACTACTGGATCATGCACGCCGTCTATGGGCTCAAACAGCTTGGCTTAACGTTTGAGCTCAAGGGCGGCACTTCGCTTTCCAAGGGATTTGGGATCATTCAGCGATTCTCTGAAGACATCGACATTCGCATCGAACCTTTCGATGGGCTGCAGGTCGATACCAATCCAAATCACGAGAAGCCTACGCACATCGAGTCCAGACGAGTCTTTTATGAAAAGCTGCGGGACAAGATCAAGATCCCAGGGATTACGACCGTCGAGAGGGATACAACCTACGATGACGAAACGCTGAGGAACGCCGGCCTCAGGTTAAGCTACGAAACCCATTTTGGTTCAATCGCTGGCCTCAAGGATGGAATTCTTCTGGAAGTTGGCTTCGATCAGACGGCTCCGAACCGCTCTGTTACGATTTCGTCCTGGATCGTCCAGTTCGCAGGGGCCAAGAAGCTTCAATACGCCGACAACCGAGCGCTCGACATCCACTGCTACAACCCCGAATACACTTTCGTGGAAAAGGTCCAGGCTGTGGTTCGAAAATACGGCCAGTTCAAAGGGACAGGGAAAATCCCAACAAATTTCCTGAGACACTACTACGACATCCACCAACTTCTTGACGTCGAAGGCGTGCAGAAATTCATCGGGACTCCGGAATACTTGGCGCACAAGAAGAAGCGTTTCAAGTCTTTGGACCAAAACGTGGCAAAAAGCGGAGCCTTTACGATTGAAGACGAGAACATCCGCAAACAGTTCGAAGCGGAATACTCAAAGACCGCTCCACTTTACTATCGCGGCCAGATTCCTTTTGACACGATTCTCGCCCGAATCCAGAAAGACCTTACGCGTCTTTAGCGCTTCAGCAAGTCTGACCCATTGCTCCTTGCGCCTAAGCGCCCGCTCCTCTTCGGTGATCCCGCTTGATGTGCGATAATTCGCCTTTTCCCTCGCTCACATCGCAGGATGACGTAAGACATGGCTCTCAAGAAGTCTGAACTCTACTCATCTCTCTGGTCGAGCTGCGACGAACTCCGCGGCGGCATGGATGCCAGCCAATACAAGGACTACGTCCTTGTTCTGCTATTCATCAAGTACGTTAGCGACAAGTACGCCGGGATGCCGTATGCGCCCATCACCATCCCGCCCGGCGCCAGCTTCAAGGACATGGTCGCCCTCAAGGGCAAGCCCGACATCGGCGACCAGATCAATAAGAAGATCATCGGTCCTCTGGCCAATGCCAACAAGCTCTCCGACATGCCAGACTTCAATGATCCGGGAAAGCTCGGCAGCGGCAAGGAGATGGTAGAGAGGCTCACCAACCTCATCGCCATCTTTGAAAACAAGTCGCTGGACTTCAGTAAGAATCGTGCCGACGGTGACGACATCCTGGGTGACGCCTATGAATACCTGATGCGGCACTTCGCCACCGAGAGCGGCAAAAGCAAAGGCCAGTTCTACACTCCGTCTGAGGTTAGTCGCGTCATCGCGCAGATCATTGGCATCCATGACGCGGAAACGACCAGCGCAACCACTGTTTATGACCCAACTTGCGGTTCGGGCTCATTGCTGCTGAAAGTGGGCGATGAGGCCGGTACCAGGGTCACTCTGTATGGGCAAGAAAAAGACGCCGCCACCAGCACTCTGGCGCGGATGAACATGATCTTGCACAACAATCCAACGGCGCTCATCGAGCAGGGAAACACGCTATCTATTCCCAAGTTCAAGGACGGCGGCACGCTCAAGACATTTGACTACGTTGTCGCGAATCCGCCGTTCAGCGACAAGCGCTGGAGCACCGGCATCGATCCGGTCAAGGATGAATTTGATCGCTTCAAGCATTTCGGCATACCACCGGCGAAGCAGGGCGACTTCGCTTACTTGCTGCACATTGTCCGTTCGCTCAAGAGCACGGGCAAAGGCGCGTGCATCCTGCCGCACGGCGTCCTGTTCCGCGGCAACGCCGAGGCGGACATTCGCCGCGCGCTCGTCCGGAAGGGATACATTAAGGGCATCATCGGCCTGCCCGCCAACCTGTTTTACGGCACCGGCATTCCCGCTTGCATCATCGTTGTCGACAAGCAGGACGCTCACGCCCGTAAAGGCATCTTCATGATCGACGCCAGCGCGGGCTTCATGAAGGACGGCCCCAAGAATCGCCTGCGCGCCCAGGACATTCACAAGATCGTCGATGTCTTCAACCGACGCTTCGAAGTCGCGAAATACTCGCGTATGGTCTCTGTTGACGAGATTGAGAAGAATGAATTTAACCTTAATCTGCCGCGCTACATCGACAGTCAGCAAGCCGAAGATTTACAGGACATTGAGGGCCACCTGCGCGGCGGGATTCCTGAGACGGACGTAGATGCTCTCTGCCCCTACTGGAAAGTCTGTCCGAACCTGCGCCAAGCGTTGTTCAAAGCGAACCGCCCCGGCTACGTTGATCTCGCCGTGGATAAGGCTGCGATCAAGTCCACGATCTACGGGTACTCGGAGTTCGCCGTCTTCATTGCGGACATGAACTCCCACTTCGCAGCCTGGCGTCAGAAGAGCGCAAAGACGCTGCGGCAATTGGAGGCAGGGTGCCGTCCGAGGGAAGTCGTTGCCGACCTTTCCGAAGATTTACTCGCTCACTACACGGACAAGCCGCTCATCAACAAATATGACGTATATCAGCACCTCATGGACTATTGGGCCGAGACCATGCAGGACGATTCATACGTCATCGCCGCCGACGGCTGGAAAGCCGAGACTTACCGCGTCATCCAGAAGGACAAGAAAGGCAAAGAAAAGGATAAGGGGTGGGCCTGCGACCTCGTGCCAAAGGCACTCGTCGTCGCCCGCTACTTCGCCACCGACCAGGAAACAATCAACAAGATGAAGGCCGAGTTGGAAACCGCCGCTGTTCGACTGGCGGAACTGGAGGAAGAACACGGCGGAGAGGATGGCGTCTTCTCCCAAATCGACAAGGTTAACAAGGCCACCGTTACTGCCCGACTAAACGAGATCGGTGATGACGAGGAAGCCAAAGATGAAGCCGCCGTGCTAAACGGGTGGCTGAGGGTTGCCGACGAAGAAGGCGACCTCAAGAAGCGCATCAAAGACGCCGAGGCCGACCTTGATGCCAAGGCTTATGCGAAATACCCCAAACTCACGGAGTCGGAGATCAAGACTCTGGTCGTGGACGACAAATGGCTCGCCGTGGTGGATGCTGCGATCCACGGCGAGATGGAACGCATCAGCCAATCTCTCAGCCGGCGCGTCAAAGAACTTGCCGAGCGCTACGAGCGACCCATGCCACAGATGCTCAACCGCGTCTCCGAGCTGGAAACGACAATAAAGCACCACCTAGAGAAAATGGGCCACTCGTGGTAAGCGACAGTTGGAAAACCGAACGTCTTGGAAATGTGGCCACGCTTCAACGTGGCTATGATCTTCCGCATCGGCTGCGTAACGCGGGGCCGGTTCCAATCGTGACTTCATCGGGCATCGAGGACATGCACTACAAGGCCATGGTCAAGGGACCAGGCGTGGTCACTGGCCGCTACGGAACCATTGGAGAGGTTTTCTTCGTTCACGGTGATTTTTGGCCTTTGAACACGACCCTGTATGTGCGTGACTTCCACGGGAACGACCCACTTTTCGTCTCCTACTTGCTCAGGACGATCGACTTCCACTCCCATAGTGGTAAGACTGGCGTGCCCGGAGTCAATCGCAACGATCTGCATGAAATCGAAGTTTTCATTCCGCCCACCACAGCCGAACAAGAAGCCATCGCCGGGGCGTTGGGAGATATGGATTCTCTCCTCGAATCTCTCGAACAAGTGATCGTCAAGAAGCGCCACCTCAAAGAGGGCGTAATGCAGGAACTGCTTCCCGGCAAGAAGCGCCTGCCGGAGTTCAGTGGGGAATGGCAGCAAAAACGACTTGATGAACTCGGCGAATCTCTGATTGGCCTGACATACCAGCCAAGTAACGTGAAATCCGACGGACTGCTGGTTCTCAGAGCGTCAAATATCTTTCAGGAAGCGCTTCGATTCGAGGACAACATCTTCGTCGATATGGAAGTCCCTGAAGCGATAATTCTCAGAAAAGGTGACATCCTCATCTGCGTCCGCAACGGAAGCCGCGACCTAATCGGCAAGTGCGCGCTGATTAACGAAGAAGCGCAAGGCATGACGTTCGGAGCGTTCATGGCTGTCTTCAGAACTCCCTTTTACAACTTTGTTTATCACCAGTTCCAATCCGATCTCATCAAGCGACAAATCAATGAGCACCTCGGCGCGACCATCAACCAGATTACGAACAAGAGTCTCAACTCATTTCAGATCCCATTCCCGGTGGAGGAAGAAGAGCGAACCGCCATCGCGGTAATCCTCTCCGACATGGACGCAGAAATCACTACACTGGAAGCTAAGCTGGGCAAGGCCCGTGAGCTCAAGCTGGGAATGATGCAAGATCTTCTCACCGGAAAGGTCCGATTGGTATGAAGTCTGTGAAAAGTTACTATCGAGTCATGCTGGGACAGAAGAGCGTCTACGCGGCGGAATGCTTCGCCGGGAACTTCATCGGTACGGACTTCGGCATCGACCAAGACCTGACGAAGAAATTGCCGGAGGAATGGCGAGCCTTCAATCAGGAGTTCATTCCCATTTATCTGGCGAAGCACCCCGACAAAACTAAAATCGGAGCTGGTCTGGCTTGCGGAGCCTTGTGGACCGTCTCAAAAGGAATCACAAGGGGCGACCTCGTACTTTGTCCGGATGGGTCTGGGCACTATCGTGTGGGCGAAGTCAACGGGGACTATACGTACGAACCTGGCAAGATTCTTTTTCATCGCCGCCCTGTTCAATGGTTGAACGTCAGTATTGACCGTGCTGCCATGAGCGAAGCCTTGCGAAATTCCACTGGATCAATCGGCACGGTCAGCAACATCTCGCGTTACTCTGAAGAAATTGAAAGACTCATCGGTGGCGTCTCTGCACCCAAGCTAATATCGACCGATGAAACGGTCGAAGACCCCACAGCGTTTGCACTTGAGGAACACCTCGAAGATTTTCTGGTAAAGAACTGGGCACAGACCGAACTGGGCAAGGAATATGACATCTACGAGGAAGACGGTGAGAAGGCGCAGCAATACCAGACTGATACTGGTCCACTAGACATTCTCGCCATCAGCAAAGATAAGAAGCGCTTGTTGGTGCTGGAACTGAAAAAGGGCCGAGCAAGCGATGCCGTTGTAGGACAGACTCTACGTTACATGAGCTTCGTGCAGGAGATGCTAGCGGAGAAAGACCAAACCGTCCACGGCATCATCATTGCTCTCGAAGATGACCAGAGAATCCGCCGAGCGCTGGCAATGGTATCGAATATTCTCTTTTACCGTTACCAAATAAGTTTCAAGTTGGTTCGCACCTAAAAATGAGCAACGTCGGCCAATCTGAACGCGCCACGCAAGACCGTGTCATCGCTCTCTTTCGGGATGAATTGCACTATCGCTACTTGGGCGATTGGATCGACCGCGATGGAAACAGCAACATTGAAGAAGACATTCTCACCGCATACCTGACCAAGAACGGCTACACCTCAGCTCAGATCAGTGCAGCCGTCTACAAGCTGCGCACCGAAGCCGACAACCACAACCGCAACCTTTACGGAAACAACCAGGCCGTTTACAACCTGCTTCGCTACGGTGTGCCGGTGAAGATCGAGGCAGGGAAAGTCACGGAAACGGTTCACCTCATCAACTGGCACGAACCAGAGGAGAACGATTTCGCCATCGCCGAGGAGGTCACGCTACGGGGCAATCACGAACGACGGCCTGACCTGGTGTTGTACGTAAACGGTATCGCCATGGCAATACTGGAGCTGAAAAACAGCCGCATATGCGTCGGCGACGGCATCCGACAGTGCCTTTCTAACCAGCAGCCAGAGTTCAATCAGGGATTTTTCAGCACCGTACAGTTCGTCTTCGCCGGCAACGACTCCGAGGGTCTCCAATACGGCACCGTGGGGACGCCGGAAAAATACTTCTTGAGGTGGAAAGAGGACGAGCAGGACGACAGCCGTTTCAAATTGGACAAATATCTCCTGAAGATGTGCGCCAAGAATCGACTGATCGAGTTGATGCACGATTTCGTGCTGTTCGATGGCGGGATAAAGAAGTTGCCTCGCGTACACCAGTATTTCGGGATTAAGGCCGCACAGGAGCATGTTCGCCAGCGCAACGGCGGCATCATCTGGCACACCCAGGGCAGCGGCAAAAGCATCGTGATGGTGCTGCTGGCGAAGTGGATTCTGGAGAACAACCCCAACGCCCGCGTAGCCATCATCACCGACCGCGACGAACTCGATAAGCAAATCGAGGGGGTCTTCACAGAGTCGGGCGAACCCATCAAGCGCACCACCAGTGGCCGCGACCTGATGAAAAAACTGGGCGAGGCCAAGCCACGCCTTCTGTGCTCACTGGTGCACAAGTTCGGCAAGAAAGACGTGGACGACTTTGAGGCATTCATCAAAGAACTGGAAGCACAGCCCAGCCAGACGGTAGGCGAGGTCTTCGTCTTCGTGGACGAATGCCACCGTACCCAAAGCGGCAAGCTGAATCGCGTGATGAATGCGATGATGCCCAACGCGGTTTTTATTGGATTCACCGGCACACCGCTTCTCAAGAAGGACCGGCAGACCAGCCTGGAAGTTTTTGGCGGTTACATCCACACATACAAATTCAGCGAGGCGGTCCAAGACGAAGTGGTACTCGATCTGATCTATGAAGCGCGGGACATCGACCAGCGCCTCGGCTCCGAGGACAAGATCGACGCATGGTTCGAGGCCAAGACCAAGGGACTCAATGACTGGCAGAGGGACGAACTTAAGAATCAGTGGGGCACGATGCAGAAAGTGCTCAGCTCCAAGTCCCGCATGGAGCGAGTCGTCAATGACATTGTGTTCGATTTCAGCGTGAAGCCGCGCCTTTCCAGCGAACGCGGCAATGCGATCCTGGTAGCGTCGAGCATCTACGAGGCGTGCAAGTATTTTGCCCTTTTCCAAAAGACCCCGTTCAAAAACAAGTGTGCTGTCGTGACTTCCTATAATCCCCAGGCGCAGGACGTAACCAAGGAGGAAGTCGGCGCAAACACAGAAACCGACAAGCAATTCATTTACAACACTTATAACGAATGGCTAAAGGACATCGAAGCCAAGCCGGGCATGACGAAAACCGAGACATACGAGGAGCGAGCCAAGGCGCTGTTCATAAAGGAACCCGCTAACATGAAGCTGCTCGTGGTGGTTGACAAGCTGCTTACGGGTTTCGACGCACCGCCCTGCACTTATCTGTACATCGACAAGTCCATGCAGGACCACGGCCTGTTCCAGGCAATCTGCCGTGTCAACAGGCTGGACAGCGAGGACAAGGACTTCGGCTACATCGTCGATTACAAAGACCTGTTCAAGAAAGTCGAGAACGCCATCGCGGTTTATACCTCCGAGCTGGATTACAGCGCCGGGGGTGTCGATCCAGAAGTGCTGCTGAAGGATCGCCTTAAGAAAGGGAAAGAACGCCTCGATGATGCGCTAGAGGCCCTCCCGCTGCTGTGCGAACCTGTCAAACCGCCAAAGGATGAACTGGAGCATATCCACTACTTCTGCGGCAATACGGAGATTCCGGCCGACCTGCAGGAGCGGGAACCACAACGCGCGGCGCTCTACAAGGCGACCGCGTCCTTAGTCCGCGCCTATGCCAACATTGCCGACGAGTTGGAACAAGCTGGATACGGCAGTGCCGACGTCATCCGCATTAAGCAGCAGCTCAACCACTATCTGAATGTTCGTGAGATCATCCGCAAAGCGAGTGGCGAGAGTCTAGATCTGAAACTGTATGAAGCCGACATGCGGCACCTGATCGACACCTACATCGAGGCCGATGAACCGAGGAAAATTTCACCTTTCGACAATATGGGCCTCCTGGAGTTGATCGTGAAAACTGGCATTGCTGATGCCATATCGAAACAACTCGGCGGCCTCAAGGGGAACAAGAACGCGATTGCGGAAACTATCGAGAACAACGTCCGCCGCAAGATCATCAAGGAGCAGCTCAACGACCCGGCCTTCTACGAAAAGATGTCGGCGCTGCTGGATGAGATTATTGTCGCCAGAAAGACAAAGGCCATCGCGTATGAGGGATACCTGAAGCGCATCGCCGATCTTGCGAAGAGGGTGGAAGCCGGACAAGCAGAAGAAACGCCGAAAGCACTCAACACTGCCGCAAAACGCGCCCTCTATAACAATCTGAATCAGAACGAAGAGTTGGCGCTGAGCATTGACGCGACGATTAGGAAGACGCGCCCAGACGGCTGGCGCGGGATTCAGGCTCGTGAACAAGTGATTAAGGCGGCGCTGTTTGACGTACTGCGGGATGTGGGTGAAGTAGAGCGGATTTTTCCTATTATCAAAGCGCAGGGCGAATACTGATGGTCAACCAACTGAGGCTTGGCGAGATCGCGGTTGATGTGGTGCTGAAGGACATCAAGAATGTCCATCTCAGTGTCTATCCTCCGACGGGAAGAGTACGCATTTCAGCCCCGCACCGCATGAAGCTCTGCACTATCCGTCTTTTCGCGATTTCCAAACTGAGCTGGATCAAGCAGCAGCAGACGAAGCTGCGCGAACAAGAACGCGAAACGCCGCGCGAGTACTTGGATCGCGAGAGCCACTACGTATGGGGAAAGCGCTACTTGCTGAAACTCATTGAGGAACCCTCCGCGCCACGAATCGAGCTGAAGCACAACAAGCTGATTTTGCGGGTTAACCACGGTGCGAACCACGAGAGAAAGGAAGATGTTGTCGCCCAGTGGTATCGAGAACAAATCAAGGCTGCAGTGCCTGCTTTGATCGCCAAGTGGGAGCCGACGGTCGGTGTCAACGTGCAGCGTGTCTTCGTGCAAAAGATGAAAACCAAATGGGGAAGCTGCAACCCCGCTTCACGCAGCGTCCGATTGAACACCGATCTCGCGAAGAAACCACGCGAATGCCTCGAATATATCCTCGTCCACGAAATCGTCCATATCCTGGAGCCCACCCATAACACGCGCTTCGTCGCCCTCATGGATCGACTCATGCCACAATGGCATCGTCGCCGCGAGGAACTGAATCGGTTGCCCGTTTGCCATGAGAAGTGGAGTTACTGACAATTTATGCGACACTTTCACCGTTTTCGTTTCGAAAAGGCACGGGACTTGTCGCCTGTAGAACAGGGACAGAAGCGACGTTCGACCTTTGACCTGAGCACAATTCGCTAAACTTCTGTAGAGTGTCGGATTTTGGTTGCAACCCCCTACCACGTTAATCCTTGGAACGCCTCTTTCTCTTTCAGCACAGGCTTGCCCATCGCTTCTTGTGTCGACATAGCGTTTATCATGAGAGAACTGAGCCTGTCATCCTTTCTTGTAAAGGCACCCTGTCCCAAATCCACTTTGTCTTGCGCGAATTGCGCCTTCAGCTGAGTGACAACGCGGCGACGGTCCACATTTTTTGTAAGCTCCGGAGCACTCAAAGATGCCGTAATCGACTGACGGAGATATGCCTCCGCTTCTGGCACATGGCCGGTCTGCAGCATTTTCAGCGCCTCTCTATACGGATCCCGAATCGAGGCCAATTCGTCCCAATCGTCTCGGGCATCTCGACATTCTATTCTGAATAGCAAGTAGTTAACCCCAATGAGGGTCTTGCCGTCATACTTCAACTCATCTGCGTCGACCGAGAAGGTATCTTTAGAATAATCATCTGTAGTCGCCGATAGTACGGCGAAATATCCTGCGCGAAGGACTGCCTCGGCGCCCCCACCTGTCGTGCTGAATGTTTGATTGATTCCGATCATTAGCTTGCCGTCGGTCACCCCGACTAAAGAACCGACTGTTTCCGCGAGGGGGCCGGCAACAGCCATCGCTCCTGACAGCTGCGGAACCGCTAGGAGTCCTGCAACGCTACCGATTGCCTTAATCAAGTCACGGACGTCGCTGGTGCCCTGCATTGCCAGCAAGCCAGCGTCTAATGTCACAGTACCGCCATTGAAGGGCAAAAGACTCGTCAATGGTTGGTTCAGGGTGATGAACTTGTCGAGATCGCCGGCCTTAAGATCTTTGAGATTCGAAGGACTAGTCACATTTGTCAGAACCTGTGACGTAGTGCCGAAGTCGAAGGTGATGGCCGAATGAACTGCTGGATGCCAGCTCGCAAACCAGTCGCGGTCGTTCTTCAAGAACATCTGTACCAGCCACAACTTGAAATAATGATTACCACTCTGCAACGCAGTGTCATCGGCTTTTCTACCATCTGTGTATGTAACACGCCCGCTTGGTATGGGAACGTAAAGGAAATGATTTGCCTGCTCCCGAAATCGGCTTCGAAACCAATCAAGTACGGCAGTCATAGCGAACTCCTCTCAAATTGTCTTGCTGGGACTTCAATCCTCAACCCTGAAGGAACAGGCCGAAACGCTGGTCAGGCCGCGGCCGAAGCCCTCGGCTCATATTCGCGATCGCGACGCGAACGTCGACCTGAAGACCTGCCGGAAGACCCACCAGAAGACGGTTCTGGACTAGCAGGGGGATCTACTCTGAAGTCTACGCGGCGCCGAGAGTACAAACACAAATCAGCCGAAACCTCCCGAACATCATCACTGTCGTTTTCGCCTCTAAGTAGATCTCTGCGAAAGGCCAAGATGAGCCGTTCAACTACCGGAACTGCGTTTCGGGGAGTCGCAGCCAGTACCTTATAAAAGCGGTCAATGAGATCATCCGCCATATGCGCGGGTAACACAGGCACAACGACTACCATCGGAACGCCGCTAGCAAAGACCTGTGCGGCAAATCGTTTGAAAACCGCCATCAATCTACGATCACTGGAGAGTCTCTTCAAGCCTTCAGACGGAGGGCATTGCAGGATGCAAAGCCGTACACCCGGGTAGCGAGAGAGCAAGTCGCCGGCCCGAGTTAGGGACGTATAGGATCCCACATCTTCTTTGCCGTAACCGCCCGCACGCATGACCAAACCAGAAGAAGAGTCCACTGGGCTTCCCGCAAAATGCAGGACGCCAGCGTTCAGGTCAAGAATTCTATAGTTTTCCGAGTCCGAGGCAAGGTAGGCCTGAAAGTTTGTTCCCCAGTCTTCTCGTGTTCTATGGATCGCCAAGGGGTCAGTAGTAACGACACCCACTGGTGCTCTCCAAGGAGGCTGCGTTCCGACTGTTCGTACGCGCGTTGCGCGGCGCAAGAAGACGGAAGACGTGGCAAAGGAAGATTCCGCGTCCTCCCCCAAAACCGCTTCCCATGGGGCCGCAGCGCTACTGTCATCAACAAACACCACGGTCTCCAGCGCCGCGTCCGGAAGAAACCAAGAGACCGTACGCCACAGCCAAGTAGTCAGAGGCCTTCTGAGACTCAACTCGCGACGAAGCGATGAGTATGCTTCTGCGGTGCTGGTATTCAATTCCGTCGTCCTTTGGCTCCCCAGCGGCAGACCAAGGCAGAACAGCTTACACCGTACCAGTCCGGGAGACGCCAATGGTCGATTTAGATCGGCTGGCGGTGTTGGATACACGACATCCACCTCCATTCTTACCGAACCTACATAGAGGTTGGCCAAAAATTTGACCAGTCGCGGTAACTGACTGAGACTGGCAAGAAGCGCGAAGTAAGTTCCAATGTCCCATTTGGTTCCGCTAGACAAGTGCAGCCACCTGAGGAGTGGAAGAAACAAGAATCTGTAGCTGGCCCATAGACTCCCGAAAGCCAAACCAACTCCGAATAGGGCTGCTACTGCAGTCCCCCATCCGGCAAGATTCGTAGTATTGGGCACGGCAGATGACGCAGGGGATTCCTCTGCTTTGGGCGAGGCCGCGACACTTTCTGAGCCTGAGGATACAAGAAAGTCCAATTCGGGAGGGAAGACCAGGTTACTCCCTCCAAAAACGGTAGCTTCATTCAAAAGCCAAGGCCTGATCTGTTGTTCGGGACGCTCCGACAGGCAAGCGAGGAGCCGGACGATCCACGGTCGCCACAGGGACGGCTTCGGGCCCATCGTGTCAAGCAAAGTAATCACCGAATCTTGGTCCAGAGCATTCTGCAGCGCTTGCCAACTAGGCAAGGTAGCACTCCGCCCGGCGAGCGAACTGTAATCCCCTTGAGCTTTCAACGCCTCTTCACGGGCTTTGTCGCGGTCTCCAGTCCTTGCGTACCACAGTGCCAACAAGATTCGTGCCCGCAAGCAACCGAATCGATCCGCTCGCGCCTGCGCGGACACCAAAGCCTCTCTTGCCTTGGAGGGTGTCTCGGAATCCCGCCTGAGAAATGCAATCTCAGTCATTTCGAGTTGCGATGTGGGTTTCGATCTGCCACTAAGCCAGCCTTGCACTCTCTGCAGGTCGTAGCCCGAAAGCAAATTAAGGGGCACTGAAAAAGCTGTAGGAGCTGCGACAGCGAATGTCGTGGGTTCGTCCTGCGAGCTCAATAGTCTCTGGGGTATTGCAACTCCTTCTGACGTAAGTCTCATTCGGTGGACAAGTCTTGCTATTTGCAGGTCGATCCCAAAGGAGATATCGGCAGCCTGGTCCAGAGTTGATTTTGAGAGTCTCGTTAGCTCCTGGTATGCCCAGTCAACTTCGCCGGAAGCGGAACAGACGTCTAACAGAACCAAGAAGCATGGGGAGACTGCCCGATGGGCACCACAGGTCGGGCGAGTTCCGATAAGCTCCAAGGAACTAGAATAGAGTGAGCGGAATGCGTTCTGGAGGGGGCTCTCCGAAAAGGATTGAACAGAGTCGTTGAATCTAATCCATTCCGCGGCGAGCCGGTCAGAGTCAAGGTTTCGCAGAGGAGGTGTAGGAAGTTCTCCCTTCCTTTCGACGATCACTCTCGCGAAGTGTTCGGGGTGCGTCCTAGCGAACTCAAGCAAAATGCGGTGATTCAGGTTTGCAGGTCGTATCCAGTCGAGCCACATCTGCCGACCGTCGATCTCCGCTATGGCGGATCGCCGCAATGCTTCGTCGAAACAGCTACGTGACTCCTCTGAATTTCCGGCAGCCGCCGCCAGCCGGCCCTGTAGCAACCCTCCAAAGGCTAGCAGTTCAGCCGCCTGTGTCGAGTGTGCAACAAACGACAGTAGCATCCGGCAGCGGGCCGCTTTCTCGGGATCCAAAACCTCCTTTTCCAGTGTGAACTCGACAGCGGCTATCACTGACGCTAAGTCTTGGAGTGATGGAGTCTCGGGAAAGGCACTTTGAACTTCGCGGCCAAGAGCCAGACGCGCACGAAACTCCAACCTGTGCTGCAAGTCCGGTGCTGGATGTAGTTTGGCGCTCTCTAACACAGCTTCCCAGATCGAGAGATTACTCTCACCCGAAGTGTGCAAAGCGACGGCGGAGTGGGTGGCCAGCAGAGCTGCCTTAAGTGGCTCACGGCTCTTACCGATAGCCTCCGAGCTTGGTCGAAGAAATTTCATGAGCTCAGATGCCCACTCCCACTGTGCTTCGGAAGCAATCCGCGTTTCAATTTCGTCCCACCACCTCGATGCTGCGGTCGGTCGGTCCATTAGCACATCGAGACATGCCGAAAATAACTGGGGCGTCAGTTTCGAGAATGGCCGTTCCCTTATGAACCCTGGTAGAAGATCGCTGAGACCCTGTCTCGCGCTCGCAAAGGCTGAGCGGCTTTGGTCCTGGTAGTAACGAAGCAGCCGTTCTCTAAGAAGAGTGTCGATCCTCCAAGTTTCCAATGTCCCCGCTATGTCGGACTGAACCCATTCCTGGGATAAGACCTCGCCTATATAGTTGGTGGTGCTCTCACCCGGCCCGATGATTGCCTGGATGAGTTCGCCATCGAATCGCTCCAAGATCGCCAACGACGGCAAAATCCGCCGCACCACGGGGTCAAGTCGGTCGATGATCCGTTCTTTTACATAGAGGTGAGGCCCAGCAAGGGACAGTCGTTCCGCGCTGAGGGATGCGTCTGCTGATACCCAAGCAGCATAAGTGTCGAGGTCGTAGGGATTATACCGAGCCTCAGGAGGCTTCGAGGCTAGCGACAAGCGCATAATCTCCGGCACCAGTTCGACTTGGACGCTTCCACCCTCCGCCAATCGGTAGCGCGCCAGAAACTCGTTTGCATCGGATTCGTTGAAGCCCAGCACTCCGCAAACCTGCAAATAGGTCTTCTGCGGCAATTCACGCCTGCCTGAAAAAATGACCCGGACATCAGGCAAAAGTTCATGCAACGTTTCTAGAATCAGGAAAGTGTCCGCAACATTTCGCGGGACTTTCCCATCCCCCTGTATCTTTGCAAGCTCTTCGCAGGTATCGAGCATTATGACCGGGCGACGCCCCCCGACCATTCTCGACATACCTTCAGCAAACAACTTAAGTACATCGTGAAACAGCGCATCTCGGGGATCCATGCGTGCGGCTTGTCCCTGGCGAAACGTGCCTTCGACCAGTCGGTGCATCGAGTTACAAGCATCATCAAACTGCGAGAATGCCCTTGCCGCATCGGTGCTCGCTTGCAGACGAAATTCTTCTGCCAAGGCTTTCAACATCAACCCCGGTTTCCGTTCGGGATAATCGGGGTTGAGATAGTCAAAATCGATCCGGGATACCGCGATATTGAGGTCACTTGCTAGATGGATCGAAATATGACGAAGCAGCATCGTCTTGCCCGTGCCACCCGCACCTTTGAAATGCACTGCCCAGTGCTCCTTGTCATCCAGGAGACTCTTGGTAGTCTGGTCAAGTTCCTTCCGAACAAAATAGTTTTCCAACTTGCGACGGTCGTGCCCTTGACGATCAAACAACTCCACACGACGACGCGCTGTAGCAACGGCTATTTCATATCCTCCATGCAACGCATCGGCTATTGGCTCGGCAACTTCGATCCAGCGCAGAGCCTCCGGTGAGGCCAAGTGCCCCGCCGCAGCTGACGCTCTTAACGCGGCATCGATTTCGCGAGCTAATGCTAGATCGAACTGCTCTGCCTGCTCCGCAGCAGCTGCTAGTGTTGCCCACCGCCACAGCAACAGATCCGTTCTTAGTCTTTCTTTTAGTGCACCATCCAAATTCGAAAGTAACTTCAACCCGGAGTGAGACAATTCCTTTTGCAGAAAGCCCGGCCTTGCGCCGCGGGAAAGACGAGCTAACGCAGATTCTCGCTCCGAAGGAGGCATCCAGAACACAGGCTGACTCCACGGAAATACTCCTGCACGGCTTTCTAGAACGTGCTGCCGTACTGCTGGCTCAAGCCTCTTTCTCGGGTCACCTGATATGTCCAGACCCAATCCTGCAAGTTCCAAGGGCCAGTAGGGCGCAAGGGCAAAGCGGGCTCTCAGTTCGTCGCTCAATGTTTTGGAGCGCGATTCCTCGATAGCTCGCAATTCCGTAAGTATCGCCCGATCAGCAAGCGCACGGGTCTCAGATTGCCTGACTAGATCCATTGCCGTAGGAGACTTTCGAAATCGGCATCAATCAACGACTTGTAATTGTGATGGACACTCACGACCGCCTCCACAACTGGCGAGGAAAACTGTCCAGGACGCCCCTGCGTATACTTATACATGTCCTGGTAGAAGTTATCGACGCCCTCGCGTCTCTGCCGATTATTGTTGATTGCATATTTCCATCTGGAAAACACGTAGTGACCGAAAGCGATTCGCTGGTCCACAGGGTTAGTAAATGCGTCTAGTGGGAAGGAACGGATATCTGGACGTTTTCGCAAAATATCCTCGTCGAGCCTTCTTCCCGCAGTACTAGACGCTGCATACGTAAACACTAGGGCGACTGGAAGTTGGGAATTCCCCAAGCCAAATTCCCGAGCCCGGGCAACAATTTCGTTCGCAACCCCGTAGCGCTCAAGGTCATCAAGAAGGAGTAGCAAACGCGGCGAATAGCCCATGACGCTCTCGATGTCCTTCTGCAATTTGTTGCAATCCTCCATAATAAGGTCCATCGCGGATGCCATCGCTATCTTCGCCGGATCGCCACTTGTGCGATTCTCCTGTAAGTATTTGGCGACAGTGAGCCGCTGCTCCCCAAACGCCGCAGCGTCTGACGGCGTTGGATCAATCTTGGCAAGCCGGTAAGCCAATCTCCATGCAGCACTCAAGCCTTCTCGATTGATTTGGAAATGCTCCCGAGTTTCGGTTATCGCATCGGAAACTGAGATTGCAAAGTCTAGCAAGTTTGCCGGGGGCTCTGACCCTTGTTGGCTCCTTACAACAATTGGTACAAAGGCATCAAAAACCGATCGAGCGGCAATCTCCTCCAGCAGTCGGGTTTTCCCAATGCCGCTGTGGAGCTCCTTCACGGGAAACGCCAACAAGAGCGCCCTTTGTTGTGCCAGTGCTTTCGTCTGCAGCTGTTCATAGGTCTGCATCGGCTCATAACGGTCACAAAGAAGCTCAGGCGACTTAAGCGTGCGGAACCGATCGCCGATGGCGCCGAAATCTCTAATTGGTCGGTTCACTCGTAGCACCGGATCGATGCCGTTCGCGAGAAACAGCGTTGGGCGCGCCCAGTCAATACTGTCCTGCAAATCGGGAAAGCCCAGCAATGCGGCACGTCGTCCCTGGCCGGTGGCATGAGACACAGAACTCCCCTGTAGCAGCGCTTGGTAAAACCGTAGCGTAAACAGCTGACATGAACGATCTGCCACCTCGCCGCTCATTCCCAGAGACATCGCAACGCCGCCCCGGACGAGTGTCGCCGCAAAGGACAAGTTCGAAGTGTTCTGTGACGCCTTAGTAGAACCCTCTTGGCCAGGGTCTGCGGTATGACATGCGTTCACGATAACAATCGGCGGTACCGACCCGCTATCGCTAAGCAATGAAAGAAGTCGCTCGGCGCTGCATTGATAGGGCTCGGCTTTCTTGCGCGACTGTGGATCCCCGTCAACTTCTCGGGCAGTCAGCAGCAGGCGAGTTCCCGCTCCCTCTGGGTCGAGTTCGCCGTGGCAGACTAGGTGAACAATCGTAGGATGGAATTCAGCAATCGCACTCTGAATCTCATCCCACGTTGCTTCACTCAAGTAGCGCACATGAAGCTCAGTGTCCCGAAAATCTGTGAAAGTACTGTCGGTTGGAACTCGAATGGTACGCAAAAGCCCGATTAGTTCCGCACCAGGACGGAGCACATCGTCGATTTGCCGACCCACAACGAATAGAACTCGCAAGGGCAGGCCCACCTCAACAACTGCGTTAACGGCCTTGTCCGGTTGGATCACCCGTGAAATGGCGACCTTTCGATCTCTGAGTGCCGTGAGAGGGCCTGTGTCGTCGTGAATCATCTCCCAGGGCAACGACATTAGATCGCTATCGTCGCTCTCAATAAAGATTTCGAGCTCTAACGGGTTCGTCGAACCCGCGGCCTCCTGCAACAGCGCCCAGTCCTTGCCCAGCAACGCCTGGGCAAGATATCGACCAAATCGTTTCGCATCGACACGGGCTACATCTGCACGGTTAACCGCTTCCCATGCGGTCGCAATCGAATGCCCCTTACCGTCCAAGCAGAGCACATGCGTGACCGGATCGCATTCGTCCACTGTGTGTGGTGGAGGAAGAGGAAAACGCCCGAACGGATTTTCGCAACGGAGAAGATCGCGAGAAGGTATCAACGGACCACCCCCGCCTATTCGCTCGGCGGACACAGTCCATTTGTTGCCGTCCCTCTTAGTACTGAAGCGAACCCTCATATCTTTGCCTCAACTCCTCGTAATTGCGCACAATGCTGTCGAATAGTGCCCGCCCAGGCTCGTGCCTCCCCTTAGCGCGCGCTGTGGAACTGCGCACGCCGGGAGCAAAAGAGGCTCTTATTTTCGCTACCGTCACTTCGCCCAATGCATGCCTGACGCTTGCATCGACCAATGCCCTTTCAGACCACGCTTGCGCACACGCAGCAGCGATCATCCTTGCACTGCGCAGTTGGTTAGACATGGGAGACGCACCCTCTCCTAATAGATTCCTCGACCATTGTCCCACTTCTCCAGGCGCACCGGTCGTTTCATTTGGCTCGTATCTTGACTTTTCGAACGGAAGCCTTCGAACAAGGTCGCAGATCTCTGGCAGTGCTACGATCCTGTCCACCACGGTGGAGATACAATTCAGGTCCCGAGTCATCTCTTCTGAAGGTTGGGACGGTATTGTAGCGCTGGCTACTGATAAGCCGTACTTCTTCGCTAGTTCTACGATCACTCCTAGTCGGACGACAGGCGACGGGTAGACGAAGCGACGCTCTGACATGGTTGTTTCTCGGGCAGTCTCAAACTGCGTTAGTGCCCACACCGCCCATTGTCCCATGGTGATGACAGAATATAGGTCTGCAAAGATTTCATCCGCCCAGCCGAACCATGCTTCTTGATCTTCCTCAGTGGCACCTTTTTCTTCCACCGCGGACCGAATTACTTCTCGAAAGCGAGCGGGGAAACCCGACGAGATCAACGGCCCTATGATGTGCCCGACCTCATGGCCCACCAAAACTAATGCCCAAGGGTTGTTAATCGTCGTTGTAGGGATTTTGAGAATAGGAACCGGAAGTTCCGTAAACGCTTCCGCCATCAATGTGAAGTCTGCCTGCTTATTCGCCAAGGCTTGCCGTTGATCACGACGCAGTGCAGAGGGTGAGAAATCGGGATCGATATAGGGAAGGGGGGCGGGTTCGGGGACGCATACTTCATTGGATGAGAGCTGGAAGAATGGACGATAGCAACTCCAGATAACCTCATCTGCTGCGTGGAGTAGACCAGAGAACCGATCATCGTTTCTCTGATCGAACTTGTCCCTAAAGAAATACCAAACGCGCCGGACCCATAGGACCTGGCGCTCCGCTATTGCGCAATCTTCGTAAACGGAGCCAGCATCAGCATCGAGATTCAAATTGTCGATACTAGACTTGAGAATGCTCGCGGCACCATGAACCTCAGAGTAGACCGCATTAACTTGGGTCCTGTACTGTCCCAGTCTCAACCCATTTTCATGTTGTTCACCTTCATTCCATCCCTCCACCCAATAGTCGAGTTCCCTCAACATACTTACAACCTCGAACAAAGCCTGCTCACGTCGACCCTGTTTGGAGAGGAAGGACATGGTGTAATGCTCCTACATAACTCGCACCAAACTCCCGTTCCGAGCCTACTTGCGTGCGGTTTTCACAATCGGACGGCTCCGGACTTTCGTGTAAATTGGATACAATGCTTCCGGAGCCACAGTCGGCCGTCCGATTCCGCCGCGACGCCCGAAGCACTCAAACAAGAAATCAGCTTTGACTAAAATAGACTACTGACATCCAGCTTAAAAAAGAGCGTTCCCATGCTTTCCAGGTCTGACCGTTGCGGATTAAAACCATAAGTCAAGGTAAAATTTGCATTTACCAGGCTGAAACGCAACCCTGGCCCCACGCCGTATCGCACCCCTTCATTTACAGGCCAAACGCGTGCCACGTCAAAAATTGCCACTGGCGACACCGAGTAGACATTGAGCTGGTGCAAAAACACATCAATGGCTCGGTGTCCCGGAGCGAGCTTTCGCCATGCCTCGTCCTCAAACTTTTTGGAAGGCAAATTATCCGCGTCGCGAATGTCTTTGCCTAGGACATCGATTTCGCCGGTAGTTGCGTCAATTGTGCCAGCCAGCTGGGTTTGAATGGATTCGCGGAGTATATCGGTCAAGTTCCGGATGAGACCTGACAGAGTCGGAAGCGAATTATTTACCAATTGGCCCACAACCTGAGGGTCTGGCGAAGCCGCTACTAGGTTGGCTCCAGTCTTGGTCGAAAGAAGATTGCTCTTGACAGCTTTGAGACAGCGTGAAATCGCGGGCTCCGTGGCAGCGGCTGGCGGAATCAACTTCAACTCGTCCGACAGAGCGGTTAACTTCTCGCTCAACTCAGTCGCCTTAGCGGATATCGCCGCTGAACGGCGAATGTACGCGACGTCTTTCTGCTTGTACGTGTTGGCCATAGCCGCCGCCGCCGTGTGGAAGGGCGTATTCAAAACACCGGGAAAGCTGGAATCCGAGGTGGCCAGTTCTTTCGGCAACATGGGCCTCCCCCAAACAGTGAAAGACAAGGTGGCATTGCCAGAATAGAAACGGCTTCCACCCGATTCCGTACCTAACAATGCGCCCAACTGATTTTCGGGGATACTGCGAATGAAAGGATTACTCAGGATGAGCCACGAGTTATCCTGTACGAAAGGACGCTCGATGTCGCCTCCCAGAAAGCGCTCCGCCAGCGGCGCGCCTGAGCGGTTCTGTATCAAACCAGCAGCAAATCGCGTCTCAACATTCAGAGATCTATGCACCGTCGTGCTCAGAGGACCCTTAAAATCTTCCGAGTCCCCTAAGGACTTTCGAAAAGGGACTGGGACGCTCACGTTGTAACCCAGATCCACCAGGTGCTTCTTGAAGACCGGAACGCCGTGCAGGAATGTGTCCCCCAGCTGGAAACCATAGGATGCCGTGAATCCACTCCTACCGGGTCGTCCCGTCACTCCTACATATAACTTGAGTGATCCGTAGCCTGAGTTAGGCAGTTGAGTGACAGGCAGCGGTTCGGTGGATTGCTGGTGACCGCCTTCGAGCGCTCCTCCGTAACGGATGAGCGCGCGCTTGTTCGAGAGCTCCTTCGTACAAGCCGAAAATCGAGCCGTAACTTTGCCTTCCTTGAACCGAGTGGAACCGGCTGGAGTATCCACATACTCAAAGGTCCCCGCCCAATCGAGATGCTCCCAAAGATTCCGGAAAGGACCCTTGTTCCCCCCAATATCGAAATGTCCGATCACGCTGTTGCCTGATGCTTCCGCTTCGCCATGGAACCGGGCCTTGCTTATCGTGTCGGAGAAAATCAATCCTCCCCATGTTCCGCGAGTCTGGGTGTACCCAGCGAGTGGAGCTATCAGCATATTCCGTTCGGATACACGAGTGGCGCCGGTCGTGCCTGGTCGCTCGGATTCCATCCTTTGTTCCTCGATGTTCGTAGGGATGAACGACGGTACAACGCTGGTAAAAATTGGATACACCACGCGGAGAGTTCGCGCTTCGGGATCGCAATCGGTAATTTCGCCCCCGGCATAAGACAGTTTCACGGTTTGCGCCGTGGAGACGAACTCGCCTTTCAAGGTTGAACCGAGAAAGGCAGAGTCGGCTTCGAAACTCTGAAGGGAGAACGGCTCATTCTGCTTTAGCTTGAGGCCCTTCTTTAGCGAAGAGGACAAGGAACCCCAAGGCGTTATAAACCCGATCGGGTTTTTCACATCAACCTTAAGAATTGTGTACCCATCGTAGGAGGCCCATTTATTGGTGCATCGGCCGGGCGACGCATAGGAACTGGAAGCCGCCAGCAAGAAACCGACAGCAATCCAGTTCGTTGGATGTCTCCAAGTCCGCATACTTCGCCATCCTCCATGGACAGCGTGACAGTTCGAAACAAAGCACTGCTTCGTCTTTCCTATGAGTCTGTCGCCCGCGTAAGGGCTCTATCATGGGTTGGCGGGAGCCGGAATTTGCTTAACGGCGATGACCTGTTGGGCAGCATCCTTCTTGTCGTCGTCGCTGACGGTTGGGTCTTTCGCAATAGCCGCAGCAATCTTCGCTTGGCCCTGCTGGCTATCGTCAAGTCCGTTGCTGGCAGCTGTTGCCTCAGCTTGGGGATGGTTTTCCGGATCAATTTCTACGTCCAGCTTTACCACTGTCGCCAACGGATTGCCCTCTTGAAGCTCAAAGGACATCTTCCACGTTGCCTGATCATTGGCATCGCAAGTCTTATCTAAACTTAAGAGAATCTTCTCAGTAGGGCTCGGATCAACTTCTAGGTTCACGTGCATTGGTCGACAGGGCATAGTGTCCTCTCTGTAAGAACGCACACATCTGTTTCGACGCATCCTGCACTCTCTGCTCAGCAGGTTTCATCGAACAAACAATCTGACCTTCGGGGAACGTCGGCGGTAGAAGCCCCCTCGGACGTGATACTCAGGTCGAGTCTCACTCTTCCGCTCGCCGAATCGCGACAACCATAAGCTTTGACTCTGGGAATGTCAAGAGGCAGTACTGACCTTGTTCGGGTTTCGTAACAAGTTGAATCTGATCCTGATACGACGACCCACGAGTTGGCCACGCCTTAGTTCCGGTTAAATCCTGAATATGCGGTGTGCAACATCTCGAAGTTCCCGGTGTTTCGATGGATTATTTTAAGGGTGTCGTTGCGTGCCGCCTCTTCCAAAGCTCAGCTTCCAGCTTGATGGCGACGGCCTCGGCATCGAACACGGATGTTGCTTCCTGAGCTTGGTCTGCGAGGTCCAGTCTTCCTAATTTTCTGGCAGTCTCTGACAGAGCGGCTTTGTGCAACTCCGTAACTGGCTTCTCGCTTGCATGCATGAGCCACTTGCCGACAGCCAATGTTCTCTGTACTACGCTAATTTCCATGTTCGTCGGCTCTGGAATCGGTGGATGATCTTGTCTGGGAGCGTCCAGATTCAGGGCATTGCTGAGATCGTTCGCTTGCGCGGTACGTCTTCCCAAACCGTCTTTCCCCAAGTCAAAGCAGTTCATGACGGTCTTTAAAACCGAAGTGTGGTCGAAGACATCGTTCGCTGTTGTTCCTGCTCGTGTGAAAGGCGATATGACGATCGCCGGGATTCTCACTCCTAAATGATCAAACGTGAAGCCGCTCCCCCCTGATTGAGACTGCAGGATTACGACTCCATCCGGCGACACCGTTTTGATTGGGGAAACGTGGTCGTAGCATCCGCCGTGTTCATCAAACATGATGATCAGTAGTGTCTTCTCCCAGTCTGGACTGCTCCGCACTGCCGAATAAACGCGGTATGCCAGCTTTTCGCCTTCCTCCACGTTCGAAACACCGAAGAATTCAACGGCATGGGATTCCGGATGCATGTCGTTTTCGGCTCCCCACTTGAGCGAGTCCATATAATTAGGCTCGATAAAGGCGTAACTTGGCAATCCTCCTGGTGTCTTTGCATCGGTTTCGAAATCGTGAAGGAGCTTGAAATAATCCGGCTTAAGGCCGTAGTCCCACACCCGTTCCTGGGTTAGCATTACCAGACTTGTCACAGTCCACCCGCCCGTGTAGACCTTCCACTTCCGACCCGCGTCGGAAAGCAAGTTGTAAATCGTCTGCGTCTTATTAACGAAGATTCGCCCGCCACCTTCATTGTCAACGTACCCAGAAGAAGTTCCCGCCTGGACAAAAGAACGATTACACAACGTCTGGGACGGAATAGAACAGAACCAGTGGTCACATACGCAATAGTTAAGCGCAAGAGTCGACAGCACCGGCAAGGTCACAGGAGTAAAGCAATTCATGATGATTTCAGGGTTTTGGCTATTCCTGCGGGCATAATTGTTTACGAAGCCCTGCATCGTGGGTGACGTGGCAGGGGGGAGCGGAGTCTTGTTAAGGGGAACGGAAGGCACATTGTATAGCTGCTCATATACATCTTCGTAAGGCTCACCTGGATCGGGGTAAGGATCGGTTGGCGTCTGCCCTTTTCCGGCTGGGACACTTCCTTTCGGTCCAGGATTAGACAAGTGCTTCCCATAGAGCCCCTCGAAGTTTGCTGGGGGTTCTCTGTTGAAGGGAGCTGGATTCGCGGGATCGTAAAGCCAACCGAAGACGTTGTCAAAAGAACGGTTTTCAAGCATCAGCACAACGATGTGTTCGATTTGTTTCAGATTTGCCATTCTTCACCTACTCGGAAGATAATTTATCTGAGGTTAACTCCTCTGCCTGCGCGACTTGATGACGTTGTCACGAACTACCCGTGAAATATCCTTCTGGGAAAGTCTTTCGTAGCTGCTTCAGCTCATCGAGTACTGCTCCTTTCAGACGGCAACGCTAGATTCGTTCTCTACCCCGCTACTTTAGAATTACGACAACATCTTTCCATGCGGCTCGTCGAGAGTGAGCCTTCCTAAATTTTCGTAGGCATTGTTATCAAGTTGGCTCTCGATATCGTTTTTCGTTTTTGCAAGCTCATCTCGAAGACTGCCGACAGACGTAATGAGAAGATCCGCAGAATTCTCGGGCTCTCGGTCTCTGATCTTCACAATATCGACGATCTTCTGATTGTGGGACGAGACAACTTGCCTCCTCACTCTTTCGTATGCACCCTTGGCAGCTGCGACTGCTAGCAGTCGGCTCATGTTCGCGAAGACTCGTTCAAGAGCTGCCATCCCCGTTATCACACCTCCGAGCAGTTGGGCAATGTTGCCTGCTGCGAAGCCTGTCGCGATGATGAGGCTACTCAAGACTGAGATTACTTTCAATGCGAGCGCAGTGAGTTTTCTCCGCTGATGCTCAGCCCGGAGAGCCTCTGTTCGCACATCTAAAGAATCAATGCTCTCCTTAAACTGCCTCTGAACCAACGCTGCAGCATCTCGGAAGTCCGCCGGTAAAGCGGGAAACGACTGCAGTTCGTTATCGCTCGACATATGCCTGCGCCTCATCTGATCGAGATACCGTCAATTTAAACTCGCGCATATCGCCGCTCATGTCCCGGACAATCACTCTTAGATATCCAGAAATGCTCTCGAAAATGGTCGACGCTTTGATCTCGATCGATTGTCCTGACTTTATGGAGTAGCTGCCGCACTCGTCGCAGGCGGTTAAATTGGGAGGAGTTGGAGGCTCCCGGAAGCATTCGATAGCCACAAACAACGGACCTACATCGGACCAGGCTCGAAGCGTTCGACTCTCGCCTGGCGAGATGGAATCCTCTGAGAAATCCAGGTTTGTAATCATTCAGACTCCGTTTCTGAACGCGGTTTCAAATGGTAATCGCGTGTCGGTTCATCAGTTTCGTGGTCACTCGATCTGTCCAATTGCGCATCGTGTCGTTCGAAAACTGCCCGACCCACCCATGCGAAGGGTGCGAGAGTCAGATTCCCAGTGGCGGAAAGGCCATTGAGGCGAGCACCAAAGAAGCAAGCCCCCGCTTCATGTGTCGGTTCTCGGCAACTTACGAGCTAAGCAATGCTCTTATGATTTGGTACCCAAACACAAATTCATCCGTGCAAGGTGAAATTGTGATCCGGATACACGTACAGACTCGCCTCGATACATCAAGGTCGCATCGAACAACCACTCTCACGTTCGGGAAAGTCGGCGGGAGAAGCCCCCTCGGACGTGATACTCAGGTTGAGTCTCACCTTCCGCTCGCCGAATCGGAGCAACAATAAGCTTCGCCTTTCGGAATGTCAACAAGCGCTGCTGACTTGTTCTGATTTCGTAACAAAGTTGGCGGAGGGCTTCGCCCGTCTTCCTCCCACTTCGGCCTCTTCCGGGTGGGCGCCGCTTGGCCGCGGCTCGGACGGTCGTTTTGGACTGCGCCGGTTTCACGCCAAACAAAACCCAACTGCGTTTGGCACTCGCCGCGCTTTCACTCACGCCCTGCCACCCTCCTTCGCGCTCCGTTTCGTCCCTTCGCCAGTATCGGTTTGTTTTTTCTCGCTGCCGCTCAAGTGAAAGAAAAAACAAAGCCGACACCGGCAGAAGGGAAACAACAATGAAATTAGAAGAGATCAACAACCGAACCAAGGATGCAGTCAACCATCTAGTCGAGGCACTGGAGTCAGGGCGGAGTGAAGTCCTGACGCAGTATTTATCGGCAATGGGCCGCTTCCACAACTATAGCTTTGGCAACATCATGCTGATTGCGCGCCAGAAACCAGAGGCCACCAACGTCGCTGGATTGAGGACATGGAACTCGCTTGGCCGCTTCGTGAAACGCGGAGAAAAAGGCATCCTGATTCTTGCTCCGATGATTGGCCGCAAGGGGGCCGACAACGCGGCAGAGGCTACCGAAGATGCGAAGCAGTCCCAGGCCCAACTCTACGGGTTCCGGGCAGTGTATGTATTCGACATCAACCAAACCGAGGGCAAAGACCTTCCAACCCTGACTGAAGTGCAGGGCGATGTCAGCGATTACCGCGAACGGCTGGCAAAGTTCGTGGAATCACAGGGCATTACGCTGAACTATTCGGACAAGATTGCGCCTGCCAAGGGTCTATCCCACGGCGGGAAAATTACACTGCTTTCCGGGATGCAGCCCGCCGAGGAATTCTCCACGCTCGCGCATGAGATCGGCCACGAGATGCTGCATCGCGGCGACCGTCGTACTCTGACCACGAAGCCGGTTCGTGAGACCGAAGCCGAGGCAGTTGCTTTTGTCGTTTGCCAATCTGTCGGACTCCAGACCGGAACCACTTCCGCCGACTATATCCAACTTTGGCATGGGGACGCCAATCTTCTGCGCGAGAGCCTGGAAGCTGTACAGCAAACCGCAGCCGTGATCCTCGGGGGCATTGCCCCCGAGGTGTCGCCAACCGGTCTTTAGACGGTAGCTTCCGAGTAGACAATCCACCCGGAACACGAACCAATGGCTCCTCGATGAGCGCATTGGTCTGTATCGCTAACTGGGAGCGTGCCGATCACACATCGCACGTCCGCAGACTCGCGGCCGGAAGTTGGGCTTGAGGGTGCCCTGTCGTTGCGTTTCTTGTAAGGATCAAGGACACGAAGGGCGGGGTACTCCCGTTGTGTTAGCGATGCCGGCGAGATGAAAAGCCTGGGCTACCCGTCTGCACACAAAAAGCCTTAAAGTTCCCTCTCTCACAGCAAAACTATTGCGGTATCCTTTTCTGCACGAATTTCCCGAGTTCACGGGAGTGTTCTTGAGCCTCAAATATCGCATTTCAAGTATCGGCTGGTACAACTTCGAACTACTGGTACAAACGCTCCTAAAGGTCCTAATCGGCCCAGGTGTGACCTCTTTTGGAGGTTCAAAGGATCGCGGTAGGGACGCGACCTTTACCGGTGATGCTGCTTTCCCAACAGCGTCCTGCAGGTGGGGCGGAGAGTGGGTATTTCAGGTAAAGTTCGTTGACTTCGAAGAACGAGGTGCTGATGCGGCACGATCATCATTGAGAAGTACTCTTCGAAAGGAACTTCCCGTGATAGCGCAGCGACACCTAGTTATTGACAATTATGTCTTGCTTACGGACGTACCCCTCACGTCGCAGTCGAGGGAAGAACTACAGACCACTGCAAATGAGTGCGGCTTCGCAGGCAATTTTGCGGGCGTTGACGGCAAAGAAATATGCCAGTTCCTGGACATACATGGAGATATTCGCAGAACCTATCCTCAACTGCTAGGCCTCGCAGACCTAGACGTAATTATCAATGCCGATCTATATGCCCGGAGCCAAGCCTATCTTGAAACTTGGCAGCCACGACTTAGCACCTACGTACAAACGGAGGCCCACGCGAAGGCCTTATCGCTGCTGAGGAAAAAGCGCTTCATCGTTCTTGACGGCCCACCAGAAGCCGGGAAGAGCACCATCGCTGCGGCACTCGCCCTGATTCACGCCGCCGAAGGATTTGAAATTATTGATGTTCGGGCCTCAAATGATCTGTTTAGGCTTCCCGAGCACGGCGTCCCGACAAGTAAAGCCCCCAAATTATTCGTCGCGGACGATGCAATCGGCTCTCTTTACTTGGAAAGCGACCTCGTCGACAAGTGGAGCCGCGATCTTCCAGGAATTGTCCACAAACTCAGCGATCAACGCCTCCTGATATGGACGGCCCGGCGATACATCCTCGAAGAGGCCCTGGCGCAGTCCCGACTAGCGGACGCCATCACTGAATTTCCAAAGTCGCATGAGGTGCTGGTCGAGGTGGGACCACTTACCGAAATGCAGAAGGCCGAAATGCTATACAACCACGCAAAGCAGGGACAGCTAAGCGAAGGGAATCGAAATCTAATCAAACGAGCCGCCCCGCAACTTGTAAACCACGCGAACTTCTCTCCGCTGCGGGTCAGCCAGCTGACCTCCGTGGTGATGAAATCGAAGGAAATAACGTGGGAAGAACTGTTCCGCTTCTTTAACAACCCAAGCGAAGTATGGATCAAGGCCTTTCGATCTCTGAGCACTTCGGAACAACTTTTGCTTACATCGACTCTGGATTTTAGCGGGCCTGCTAGTGACACCGATCTGAAAGGTAGCTATGAATCGAGAGTCAGGCAAAGCGATGGCAAACACCTTAGCTTTGAGGACTGCCTTTCGAGGCTCGACCACAGCTTCCTTTCTGTGACTATGTCGCACGGCGGAGAGCGGCAGATCGCAGTGCAACACCCGAGTTTGAGTGACATTCTCCTACTAGAACTCCGGCACGATGTGAACGCACGAATGCGATATCTTTCACACGCCAACCCTTACGGACTAACCAGGGTGATGGCAGGAATCGCGGAAAAATTTGAATCGAAGGAACTCCCAGAACACACCATTGTTCCCGAGGATGACGCCGAATTCGAGACGTTTCTTAGCCGTCTTCGCGGCGTATCCCAAAGACCCCTGAGTTTCGGAGAATGGGATATGTTGCTCTCCTCGGCGGAACGCCTGATACCGCTCCAGGAGACCGACGGTTTCTCCCCTTCGCGGTTGCCACGGCTGCGAAACGGGGCTGTGGTTTACTTGCGCAGAATCGAACCAAACCAGATGGATTTAGAGGACTTCTCGTGCCACTGGAATGGGCAGACAGTCCGAGCCGTGTTGGAGGGATTTGTACCGAAACGCACGCTCGAAGATAGTGGGATTTCCGGAGCCGACCCTTGGATACGCCTTCTTTCTCCTTTTTATCGGCTGACAGCCTACATGGTTCCTCCGGTCTATCCGTCATTCACAACAGAACTTTGCCGCCACTTAGACGATTCCCGAGATTCGATTCGCCTTGCCAATCTGCTGCACGCAAATGAACCTCTGGTAGTTAAGCAGTGGATTCCAGAATCCAGACTAGAAAGGTGGACACAGGAGATTGAAACCGAAGCCCAAGCCTTGACCGAAGAAGGAGAGAGCCTAGAGGACGGAAACGATCCGAACGAATTCGATGATTGGGACACCAGAACGAAAGAATTCCTCAGAAGCGCCAGCGATTTCCTAAAATGGGGAGCAATCCAACAAATTGACCTCGATGAGCTCGAAATGCTGCAGGAATCTGCGCGGCGTCCACGTGAACCGGAGCCAGATGAGTCTGAGGAGCCGACTTTACCGCAACCCGGTCGGTACTGGACTATTGCTCGCTTGTTTGAGGACCTCTGAAGACCTGATCGGGGCAGAGCCTCAGCTGTCCTGCCGAGCCTGCGGTACATATCTGCACGGGCAGACTGCGCCAGGTAATAGTTTGCCAATTCACCATGTTCCAACACCGCGTCGATATGCGTCAGACCGGCCGAAGTAGCAAGTAATCAATGGGCGCTGCCTTCGGCAGCGGGAGGACGGTTGACACGCCACCCCTGCCAGGGTGCTGTGCGGCAACTTGGGGTTGCTGCACGGTTACCACTCAAAACAAAGCAGATGGCGACTCCAGGTTGCTGTAGAGCAACCTGAGACTCTCATAGAAAACTTCAGCGCCAACGCCTCCCCAGCTCGAAACCCCTTGACACGCATCCATGAAAGTACGACTATTCGATGTATGTCATACAAACACTCTGATGTATGGCATGGAGGAGTGATGCCAGATCAGCCCCAAACTCAGACTCTCTCCCTTCGAATCAGCGAGAGCCTGCGCAAGCGCCTAGACCATATCCGAAAAGTCACCTCATTGCGGAAAGGCGAGGACGTATCGACATCCGAGATTGCCAAGCAACTGCTGGAATCGTCGCCCGCTGACCGGCTCGAAGTGACCGAGCTGATACGGGAGCCAACCGAATGCCTCCTGCGAATTCGTAAGAAATGCGAAGCCGAGCAGCCGCTCTCATTGGCTGAGTGGACGGTGCTCGCGTACTACGTCCAGCAAGGCGCGGATGCCATCTACAATACCCCGGTTTCCCGTGAGTCCTGCATTGCCTTTCTGGAAGCATTTCAGGCGGTTTACAGGTTGAGGAAAAAACCCAACCTAGGCAAGGACGAGTATTACCTCACTAAGCTTCCAAGCGAATTCCAATCAGGAGATAGAACGCAGCCCGCCAGCCCCGAGGCGGTGCGGCAGACCGTTGCCGAAACAGTACGACAGCTTGCTGACCCGGCCATGAAGTGGAGACCCATCCTTGCTGGGCGCAATCTTTATGTGTTTCTCGACGGCGATGAAGTTAACGACGCCGATGCGGTGAACCGCGCCCTTCGTCCCTACTGGGAAGGGCTTTGGCGGATGGCCGCGCGCGGTCATTACTTTCTCTACAAAAAGGCGATCCGCGGCAAGGTCAACCCCAGCGATTCCGTCGTCCAGCCTGCGATCCCGAACGTTTTCGAGTCTAACTTTGTGTTGTCCTTCGTGCGCGGCGACGGCAACGATGTACTCCTGTCGTTTAGCTTTCCCGGCCCACGCGGTCCCGTGTACCCCATGAGTTCCTACCCGATGATTCAGGAGTTTCGCGCGATGTTGAACGGATTGACAGCGAAGTCCCGACACTGGAAGGGAGAATACTTCTTTGGATACACGTGGGACCGGGAGGGAGAGACCCAGTTCTCGTTTCGCGCTCATGCAAACGGCATCACCTTTGGCTTTTCCGAAGAGGAGTGGAACGCGGTACGAAAACTCTTTCGCCGGGCCTGGGAGATGCCAGAACTCCAGGCCACATGGGACGAACTAACGATGGAATACGGTGACCTGTGACAACCGGACAGTCATTCCGCACGAAATCGCTCACTGCCAAAGTGACTGAGGAGGAGTATGTCCGCCTTCAGGAACTGGCGACAGCCGCAGGTCAGAGCATGGGGGAGTGGGCACGTACGGTTTTGCTGGCGCAGGTGAATTCCAGCCAAGAGATCATCCTGGCCGAAATACTAGCTTTGCGCATGCTGTACCTGAACAGCGTGCAGATTCTTGGACAGCGACGGGAACTGACCACCGAGGAACTGAGGAAGCTCATTGAGCGAGTGGACCGCGAGAAGCAGGGTAAAGCGCAGGAACGGCTGAGTGGACAAAATAGTAACCGGCCGAGCCCGGAAAACTCAGCCAACAGCGCCGCCATTTGAACCGGATTCAAAGCCGGTGGGATGCGTTGGAATTCGGGATCGACTGACTTGGGGCGGGAAAGAAGTAAAGCCGTGATCAGGAAATGGGGACGCGACGAGACGTATTACTGGCCGAGCCACAAGCCAGTGTGGACGATCAGCGCCTTTGCTCTCGGAGTGCTAGCAATCTTTGGAATGGCGATCTATCAGGCCAGGGTGCAATGGACGCCGCTACAGCGCTATTGGCTCCCGAACTATCTCAAGACGCAGCTGGCGACAAGCCTCGGTTTTCCCCCGATTAATTACCGTCTCCTCGAAGTGGAAGACCGACAGGGGCGTCACCGAATAGCGGTTGAGACGGATGTCGCACCGTGGGAAGGTCCCCTGCCGCGCGGGGCGACTATTCCGTTGATCCTATCGAAGGAAGCGGCACGCCAGGACCTGCATCTGGTGCTGGAACCAGCGCAAAAATACAAGAATAAAGAACTCAGCGACTACGCTCGACACTGGATTTACCAAGACCAAACTTGGGGCAACTTCCTGCATTGGCCGCTCGTTACCGGTCTAGCAGTTTTCGGCTGGCTGTCTATCTTTGCTGTTCCCAAAGACTGGCAGCGGCGGCGCGTGCTCAAGTATGGGCGCCGGACCAAAGGCCCAGAGTTCGCCACGGCGGCGCAGTTCAACCGTAGCCAGCAATCCGATGGCATAGGTTTCATCACAAAGGAGCCGCGCACAGTGGGTGAATTCCTGCTGCAGCGTGACGGGAACGTGGTGCGAATTCCGCGCGAGCGGGAGAGTTCGCATTTCATGATGATCGGCGATACCGGCGCAGGCAAATCGTCGCTTATCCGTCAGATCCTGATGCAGGTGGAAGGGCGCGGAGAAACCGCGATTGTGTACGATCCGGCGCTCGAATACACACCGCAGTTTTACGAGCCAAGCCGCGGCGATGTGATCTTGAACGCGGTAGATGCGCGCATGCCCTATTGGTCGCCGTGCGATGAAGTGCAGCATGAAGCAGAAGCCGAAGGGTTGGCAGCGGCGCTCTTCAAAGACGATCCGCGCACCAATCCGTTTTTCGTGATGGTGCCGCGCCAGATCTTTGCCCACCTGCTGATCGAGCAACCGAAGCGGACACCGCAGGAGCTACTCGCCATTCTGCGAGATGAGCGCGAGCTGGCAAAGAAACTCAAGGGCACCGAGCACGCGGCAGCAATCTATCCCGATGCGGGACCGCAGCGTGGCGGTATGATCGCGACTCTCAACAGCGTGAGCAATGCACTGAAGCTGTTGCCCCGAAGAGAAGAAGCTAAGGCGAACTGGACTGCGCTGGAATGGTCACGCCAGCGGCACGGATGGTTGTTCATCACCAGTCCGCCGGAGTTTCGCGAGAGACAGCGGCCACTCATCAGCATGTGGCTCGACATGCTGGTGCTGCGCACCATGAACCAGGGCAAGCCCGGTGCGCGCCCCGTCTGGTTCATTCTGGACGAGCTCCAGAGCTTACATGCGTTGCCGCAGTTACACACAGCGATTACCGAGAGCAGGAAGGCCAGAAACCCCGTCGTGCTCGGCTTCCAAGGGCGCAGCCAGCTTGAAGAACTGTACGGGCGCAAGGCGGAAGCGATGCTTTCTCAACCCGCAACGAAAGTCTTCTTACGCACGGATGAGGCCAACTCCTCGAAGTGGATCAGCCAGACCATCGGGGAAGCGGAAATCGAGCGATTGCGTGAAAGCCGCATGGAAGGCCACTTCCCTAGGAACAGGCGGGATTCCCGCAACTACCAGCTTGAGCGGACGACCGAGCCGTTGGTGATGGCATCAGAAATCCAGGGTCTTCCCGATCTGCGCGCCTATTTGAAAAGCGGCAACCTAGTAGTTCCGCTGAGCTTTCCGTACATCGACCTACCGAAGCGCCACGAAGCGCTGATTGAGCGCAAACTCCCGGCACAGCAACCAAAGGAAGCGAGCGCGCAGACGGCAACCGGGTCTGGGAATGGCGATGGCCGCGTTCTGCCGCGCGCCTTGCCACCGCCGATCCCACCACAGCGTCAACAACAAGTGAAACCACGACCGACGCGGGCGGCGAATGATGACCTGCCCTTCTTGGAGTAAACGATGCTGACCATCTCCAAGCCGTTGTCGTCTGGCCAGGCGCAGGCGTACCACAAGGAAGAGTTTGCCAATGCGCGGGACAACTATTACTCAGAAGGCGACCGCGTTCGCGGCGAGTGGCACGGCAAATTGGCCGAACAGTGGGGCCTTAAAGGTGAGGTCAACGAAGAGCACTTTGCGCGACTCGCGGATGGCCAGCATCCGCTCACTGGCGCTCAGCTGGTGCAGCACCGCGGGGCGATGGAGTACGTCACCGACCGCGGTAAAGAAGTAAAGACAATGGAGCACCGCGCTGGGTGGGACGCGACGTTCTCCGCGCCCAAGAGCGTCAGTTTAACCGCGCTGGTGGGTGGCGACGAACGAGTGCGCGCAGCGCATCGGGAGAGCGTCAATGTTGCTCTTGATGAACTCGAAAAATATGTGCAGGCCCGCATTGGCGGCAATCATCCAGCGGGGACAACCGGCAAGTGGATTGCCGCGAAATTTGAGCACGATTCGAGCCGCCCGGTCGAAGGCTACGCCGCACCGCAACTCCACACTCATGTTGTGTTCTTCAACATGACCGAGCGGGAAACCGGCGAAATGCGTGCCCTGCAACCGAGAGAACTGTACCGCTCACAGCAGTACGCCACGGCAATATACCGTTCGGAGTTGGCACTTCGCCTGAGGACCCTGGGTTACGAAATTGAGCAGAGCGTCCATGGCGCGCCCGAAATTCGGGGCTACTCGCAAGAATATCTTGAGGCCAGCAGCCCGCGCCGCCAGCAAATCAAAGACCACTTGACGGAAGGAGGACTGAGCGGAGCTGAATCGGCACAGATTGCCGCCCACCGCACCCGCGAAGCCAAATTGAACATCACGCACGAAGAAATGCAGCACCGCCATGACGAGATGGCGAAAGAGTACGGTAACCAGCCAGAGCGAATTGTGCGTGAGGCTCAGTCCCGCGCTTATGAGATCGCAGCAAGGAGCGAGGAGCAAACGAACGGAACAGCCCGCGAAGCCGTCCGGTATTCGGTTGAAAGGAACTTCGAGCGCGAAGCCGTCTCGGACGAACGTGAGCTGATGCGGGATGCACTGAAACGTGCGATGGGCGAGGCTACGTTTTCGAGAATTCAGCAGCAATTCGATCAAGCGGTGGAGAACGGCGACCTAATTCAGAAGGAAGCTCACGGCATTGGACGGAGCTTTACCACGGACGAGATGATCGCGCTGGAGCACGACAATATACGCCTCATGCGTAGCACCCAGGAACAATATCCCGTGCTCGCCGATGACGGGACCCGAAGGGAGATTGAGCACGACTACACGCATCTCAGCAGCAGTCAGCATCGGGCGGTTCAGGAGGTTCTCAGCAGTCGCGATCAGATCACGGCGCTTGAGGGCGTAGCCGGGGCAGGCAAAACCACTTCTTTGACAGCCATTCGTGACGCCGCCGAACGCGAGGGCTACAGCGTCGAGGGTTTTGCACCTACCTCGCGAGCCGCGCTCAAACTTGGGGAAGCCGGAATCCTCTCGAACACATTACAGCACCACCTTGCCCGTGGAACGCAGGTTGATACCGGAGAAAAACATCTGTACGTGCTGGATGAATCGAGTCTCGCCAGTACTCGGCAGATCAATGACTTCCTACAGCGGCTGGGAGAACTAGACCGGGTGTTGCTTGTGGGTGACGTGCGACAGCACGAAGCTGTCGAAGCCGGACGCCCTTATTACCAGTTACAGGAAGCCGGAATGCGAACCGCGCATCTGGACGAGATCATCCGCCAGAAGGACCCGGCGCTCAAGGAAGCAGTTGAGCAGCTTGCCCGAGGCGAAATTCACGTCGCCGTCGAAAACCTGGACCGCCAAGGGCGGGTACAACAAATCGAAAACCGGGAAGAACGATTCCAGGCAATCGCCCAGGAGTATGCCCGTTTTCCCCAAGGCACGCTGGTGGTTTCCCCAGACAACCAATCCCGCCGTGAACTGAACGGCATAATTCATGACGAACTACAGGAGCGCGGCCAGGTCCAGCCTCACGAGCAGTCCGTCCGTGTGCTGGAGACCCGTCAGGAACTGACCGGCGCAGACCGTGCTTGGGCGGAACAATACTTGCCCGGCGATGTGCTGCGTTATTCGCGAGGCAGCAGAGTGGTGGGAGTAACTGCCGGCCAGTATGCCACGGTCACAGACACGGACGCCAAACAGAACCTGCTCACGGTTGAACGCCAGGACGGCCAGCAGGTGAGCTACGACCCGCGCCGCCTGCAGGGAGTTTCGGTCTACCGGGAAGCAGAGCGTAATTTCGCCGAAGGCGACCGTATCCAGTTCACCGCTCCCTCAAAAGCGTTGCACATTGCCAGCCGCGAGCTGGGAACGATTGTGCGACTCGATGAGCGCGGCGAGATTGCCGTGCGCACCGATTCAGGAAGAGTGGTGGAATTCCAGCTGAGGGACCACCCTCATCTCGACTATGGCTACGCTGTTACCAGCCACAGCAGCCAAGGCCAGACCGCTGACCGTGTACTGATCCACGCGGACACCGAAGAAAGTCCGCATCTGGTGAATAGCCGCATGGCGTATGTCGCTGTCTCACGTGGACGCTACGATGCTCAGATTTACACCAACGACAAATCGGAACTCGCGCAGCACTTGAGTCGCGATGTTTCACACAGCACGGCCATCCACACCGGCCAAGACCATGCAGGCATGACACATTCACAGGGCCATGTTCAGGGTGAGCCGCTCGGAGTGTGAGAACGGGTTGAAATGGAGTAGCACCGTGAACGCAGCGGAAGACAACGAACCATTCGTAACGCCTGAAGAAGCAGCAAACTTTCTCAGGATCAGCCCCGTGACGGTAAAGAAGATGGCACGGGAAGGAGACCTCCCCGCACACCCGATAGGAAACGGGATTCGCAAGCGCTGGCGTTTTCGCATTTCAGAGCTAGTTTCGCACATGCGCTGTCGTGTACAGTCAGAAGCGTCATCCGTGCGCGCTTTAAGGAGGAAAGCTTCTTGAAACGCACACAGCAAGACGTGGGCACGATTGTCCGCAAAAAGAGAACGCGAGGCCCGGATGTGTGGGTTTGGCGCTTTTACGAAACGGACGAGACGGGCATTACGCGAAAGCGCAGCGTAATGTTAGCGGGAGATGCGGAAGGATGGCCAACGGAAGAACATGCCTGGCAAGGGTCGAGAGAGTTTCGATACCAGCGGATGGAGCAGTCTTCCAGTCAATCGTTCGGTGCATTGGTAAGGCGATACATGCACGAAGCAATGCCAGAACGGTATTCAACCAAGAAGTCTTACGTATCCATTTTGAAGGTGCACATTTTGCCACAATGGGGCGAGGCTCCTGTGGCCGAAGTGAAAAAGCCCCTCAAGGTGGAACAGTGGTTGAAGGAGCTGAAGCATTCTCCCAAAACGAAGTCCAACATAAAGGGTCTCCTGCATCGCATTTTTGAGTACGCGATGAAATGGGAAATTTTGGAGACTCAGAGAAACCCGATGCAGTTAGTCGAAATCAAGGGCGTGACGAAACGGGTTCGCAAGAAAGTTGTGCTTACGGTCGAGCAATATCAGGCTCTTCTCGCAGAGCTTCCGTACCACATTCAGGTGATGGTCATGATTGCAATGTGCCTGGGCTTGCGCATCAGTGAGATCAGGGCATTGCAGTGGCCGGACTTTGATTTGAAGGGGCGGACACTGACGTTGACCCGATCTATCGTGGGCCGCTACGTCTGGAACGGCGGAAAAACAGGAGCTTCAGAGGACGAAGTGTTTCTGGATTCCAAGCTAGTGTCCGTTCTGGAGGATTGGCGAAAGCAATGTGTCGAAACGCCGGAGGCTTGGCTATTCGCTAATGCGGATACAAAACGCCCAGTTCACGGCGATGCCATTCAGAAAGACTACTTGCGACCGGCAGGTGAGAAGATCGGATTGCAGGGAGTGGGCTGGCACAGCTTTCGGCACACCTATCGAACGCTGATTGATGATATCGGCACGCCGCTCGGGGTGCAGCAGCGCCTCATGCGGCACGCAGACATCAAGACGACCATGAATACCTACGGCTCAGCATTTGAGAAAACGAAGCGCCGAGCCAATAGCCGGGTAGCAGATCTTGTTTTGCCGCCCGCGATCAAAAGCCAGCTGAAGGGTAGTGCGAAGGAAGTTTCCCTGAAGAATTTGAGGCCCGAAACAGCCACGATCCAGTGATTTTGGAATTGGGGACTACGCCGGTAGTCCCTCAAATCCGTAAATGGTTGCGGGGGGTGGATTTGAACCACCGACCTTTGGGTTATGAGCCCAACGAGCTACCAGACTGCTCCACCCCGCACGTTGATCATAGCAACCGCCTTGCAACCGCGTCAAACCTTGCCCAAGGGAGATCGCCGCGCGATTCTGGAACTGGTCGTGACGCTTTCGTTGGTGGTACGATCTCGGGCGAGGCTATTGCCGCACGGCTGCCCGTTCTTCAAGTTTGCGAGAAGCTTCGCACCCCGTCGAAGGTGGCGGCATCGAAAAGGATGAAATTGCTTGGAGTATTGAAGCCGCTCTGAGTGCACCGAAACATAGCCAGCTAATCTGCGAAACCCAGGAGGGTTCTCTATGGCGAAGAAAGATGTCCCCACCGTCCGTCAGACCACAATCAGCGCCCAGCCCCGCATTCACCAGCATGCGGGTGAGATTCAAGCTTACGGCACCGTGTCGCACGCTTTGCCGCTCGACCTGGAAGAGCCCGTGCGCCTGGAAATGACGGAGCAGTTGAATCTGTTGCTCGCCGACACCATGACGTTGCGCGATCTCTACAAGAAATCGCATTGGCAAGTTGCAGGCGCCACATTCTACCAGTTGCATCTTTTGTTCGACAAACATTTTGGCGAACAGGTGGATATCGTCGACGAGATTGCCGAGAGGATCCAGTTGCTCGGCGGAGTTTCGGTGGCTATGGCCGCCGACGTTGCCGAGACTACCCGCATCGCGCGTCCACCGCGGGGCAGGGAAGAAGTGCCCGTCCAGATCTCACGCCTGCTGGACGCTCATCAGATCATCATCGGCCACTGCCGGGAACTTGCGGAACTTTCTACCAAGTTGGGCGACGCTGGCACCAACGATCTGGTGGTGAGCGATGTTCTCCGCCCGAACGAACTGCAGGCGTGTTTTCTCGCTGAGCATTTAGTCGACGTGCCGCTCGTCCAGGCGGAAGAACCAAACGCGCGAAAAGCTGGCTAGTCGAAGCTGGTTTGTCGCAGCGTGTTAATCGCGGATCAAGAGCTAAGGCGATGCGGGCCCTAGACACTGGCGGGGTCCGCACCCGGCCTAGGAGTGCCTCGCTACGCGGCGCAGCGCTACGCCTTCATGTTGTCGTGGTCGTAGTATTCGTACCCCGACATCGGTTTCTCGCCTCCCTTTTTCCAGATGCGCGAATCCTCCGGTAACTTGTTCAGCACGCGCGCCATTTCGCGAATGTGCATGGCGACCGTCCCGCAACATGCGCCGATGTAGTTGATTCCCATGTCGCGAGCCCGCACCGCGTAGTCGGCCATATCCTTGCGCGTGAGTTGCAGAGGATCGAGTGCATAAGGAAATTCCGGCAAGCTGGTGAAATCGGGTTTATCTTTCGGCGTGCGATACGCGACTGGTTGACAGGCGAGATATCCAGAAACCGCCTTACGCATCTGCTCCATCGGACCCAGAATGTGCTCGGGCGGGCGCAGGCAATTTATGCCGACGATGTCGGCGCCGGCGTCAAACAGAGTTTTCGCGGCATCGGCTGCATTGGTGCCCTCAGCAGTTTCATCTTTATTCTCAAAGCAGATGGTGACCATCGCGGGCAGTCCCGTTTTCTTGGCGCGTTCCACTGCGATCAGCGCTTCGCCCAGCCAGGAAAAAGTCTCGCCGATAATAAAGTCAACACCCTCCTCAACCTGCACCGCGAGCTGTTCGTCGAACGTTTTGCGGACGCGGTCGGCGGCGGATGGACTCCCCGGTTCATACATCCAGGTCAGGCTGATGTTGCCCGCGACCAGGCACTGATCGCCCGCAACTTCGCGCGCCACTCTGACCGCGGACCGATTGAGCGCTTCGAGTTGGTCCTCCAGTCCCACCGTGGCCAGTTTGTCGCGGCTCGCGTAAAACGTGAGCGCCTGCAGCACCTCAGCGCCGGCCTCGCGAAACTCGGTGTGAAGTTCGCGCGGCGCGTTTGGGTACAGGAGCGCCACTTCCGGGGTGAACGGACCCGCGCGCACCCACCCTCGTTTTTCGAGCTCCAGTAAATAGCCGCCATCCCCCAGCACAGGGCCTTCTTTCAAGCGTTCGAGAATGCTTTTCTTTTTCATGCTTGCTCCTTCATGCTTGGTCCTGAAAGTTTGTTAGTCGTCCACATATTCGTATTCCGTCTTGGTTCGCTGGTGGTCAGCGGGCCTGATTTCCGTTTGCAGAACTCACGCCGCCGCCTCCTGCAATCGTCCCTTCTTCCAATCCCGTAGAGCCTGATGCGCCGCATTACGCCCGGGCGCTCCGGTGACGCCGCCCCCGGGGTGCGCCCCGGCTCCGCACAAATAAAGTCCGTCGATGGGGGTGCGGTATTGCGACCATCCCGGCACCGGCCGCATAAAGAAGAGTTGCTCCAGCCGCAGGTCGCCGTGAAAAATGTTGCCTTCGGTCAAGCCGTAAGTGCGCTCCAGGTCAAGCGGGGTCAGCACCTGCCGCGCCACGATTGCCGCCGGTACATTGGGTGCGTATTCGGCAATTTTCTTCACCACGCGATCGCCCAGCAATTCACGCTTGTCGTCCCAATGGCCTTCTCGCAGGTGATAAGGCACGTACTGCACGAAGCAGGTGAGAATGTGTTTGCCGGGCGGCGCCAAGGAATCATCCGCATTCGACGACACGACGCAGTCGACCCACAATTCTTCCGGAATCTCGCCAAATTTGGCGATGTCATAGCAGCGTTCCGCGAATGCCAGCGATGGAACCAGCGTGTAGAACGTGCGCTCAAGCGCCGTCGCGGTCGGCGACGTCCCGGTGAAGCGCGGCTCTTCCGACAGCACCAGGTTCACTTTGGCGCACGGCCCCTGCATCTTGATGCCGCGCACGGCGAACAGAAAATCTTCGGGCAGATCCTTCGCGTCCACCATTCGAAGAAAAGTTCGCTTCGGATCAGCGTTGGAAAGAATCATGCGCGCGCGAAACTCGGTACCGTCTTCCAAAACAACGCTGCGGGCGCGCCCCTCGCGCACCACGACGCGTGCGACCGATGCCGAAGTGCGAATCTCCACTCCAAGCTTTTTTCCAGCGGCTGCCAGCGCCTGCGTAATCGACCCCATGCCGCCCATCACGTGTCCGGAAAACCCCTGCAGGTCGTGATCTCCGCCGCTGAGCAGATGAAAGAGCAGGCCGATTGCGGTCCCCGGCTGGTACGGCCCGCCATGTTTGCCGTAAACGTTATTCGCCAGAAACATCGTCTTCATCTTCTCGGACTCGTAGTTGTTATCCAGAAACTCGCCCAGGCTGCCGGTGAGAAAGGATACGAGCTGCGAAATTTCGCTACTGGAAATGCCGCGAAATCGTTTCCCGACCCGGAACAGGTCGGTCCAGCCCTTGATTGTCGAAGCGTCGATTTCGGGCGGCGGCTCCATGAAAAACGGCTGCAAGTATCGTGCCAGCTTTTTGAGCTGATCGTCGACTTGCACAAACCGTGCGGCATCTTTTGCGGAAATCTTTGAAAATTCTTTCTGCGCACGCTCGCGATTCACCCACCAGGGCACGACATGTCCGTCAGGAAATGGAACCTGAATTGCCGGATCGCAGGGAATCATGCGTAGGCCGTGACTTGCCAGATTCAATTCCGAGATCACCTCGGGCCGCAGCATGCTGGCGATATAGGAGGTCGTGGACACGCGGCAGCCGGGAGCGATCTCCTCGGTCGCGCAGCATCCCCCAACAATTTCCCGGCGCTCCAGCACGAGCGTCGACAATCCCGCCCGGGCAAGATAAGCTGCAGCCGTGAGTCCGTTATGACCAGCGCCGATCACGACGGCGTCATAAATGGATTTGGTGCCGGTCGTGTTGGGTTGACTTGAGGTCACGACGACTGTCCTGAATGCAACAACACTATCGTAGATGGGGCCAAAAATGAAGTTGAAATCGATACTGCGCTCCTGTATGCTGTCGTGACTTACAGTCACTATCTAACGCCATGCCGGGAATTGCCAGCAACCGCGCTACTCCACCGCTCTATCAACGCCAAGCCCCAGTGCGTCCACGTTCGGAGGCGAAACGCAGCAGCATCATCGAAGCCGCGACCCAGCATTTCGCCGAGCACGGCTATCACGCGGCCCGGGTTGGCGACATCGCCATTGCGCTCGGCATCGCCAAGGGCTCGATCTTCCAGCACTTTGGCAGCAAGGACGGATTATTTTTCGAAGTCTATAAGCGCTCCGTCCGCTCCTTCGCCAAATACCTTGACGCGCCGGCAGACATTCGTGAGGGTGGATTTTTCGAAGTGCTGCGCTACTGGCTGGTGCGCACCGAGCACCTCGTGCACGAGGACTGGATTCCTTATCGCATCTCGCTGCTGGGGAATTACGGCACCGATTTCGTGCTGAAGCGTGAGATCAACCGCTTCCTCATCAGCGAAGATCCTTACGGTACGGTAAGCTTTGTGCGCTTCGGCCTGGAGCGCGGGGAACTTCGCAAGGATATTGACATTGAGATGATCGTTTCAATCATTGACTGGATGATGGAGCGCTTCCAGGATGCGCTGCTCACCGCCGAGCTTGATCCCGGTTTATTTCGGCGTCAGGGCGAACTGCCGGAGAAAAAAGAAGCCAGAATTCAACAGTTTCTGGATGTATTGCGGCGGGCGATTGGTGCCGAAACTGATCCCGTACACGCCGCACGACCGCAGGCCCGCACCAATCGCCGCCGTTAGTTGTTAGAAGCAATCATTCTTGCGACGTTGTAGCCGGGATGTCGGAACGCGAACAATTTTATTCGAGAGCATAAAAAATGCAAACATCCGTCGAACAGATTCTCGCTACTTACAACGATCGTGCCCCGCTGGCGGAGGCGTCGACTATCCCCGCACCTTGGTATGTCGATCCGCGCATCGCCGAACTGGAGCGGCAAAATGTTTTCGGTAAAACCTGGCAACTCGTCGCCCGCACCGATCAGTTGCAGAAGGCGGGAGAGTTCATTGCCACACGGCTCGCCGGAGAGCCCGTCGTGGTCGTGCGTGGTGGCGACGGAACCCTGCGAGCTTTCTACAATGTCTGTCGTCACCACGCCGCCGCCGTCGTGACCCAGCCTTGTGGCCGCACTGAGATTCTGCAATGCCCCTACCACGGCTGGAAGTACGGCCTGGACGGATCGCTCAAAGGCATGCCCGAGTTCGACGGCGTAGAGAACTTCGAGCGCACTGAAAACGGTTTGCTGCCCATCCGCGTTGAAACCTGGGAATGCTTCGTGTTCGTGAACCTCGACCCCCAGGCCGCACCTTTGCAGCAATTTCTCGGCGGCCTGGTGAAGCGTGTCGCCCCGCTTGGCATCAGCCAGCTGCATTACTTCGACCGCAGGACCTACGACATCAACTGCAACTGGAAAGTCTACGTCGATAATTTCCTCGATGGCGGATATCACGTGCCCCACCTGCACAAAGGATTGAGTTCCGTGCTTGATTACAAGCAGTACACCATCGAGAACGAAGACCGATATTGTTTACAGTCGAGCCCAATGGTTGCGTCCACCGAAGACGCCGCCACTGGCGCGACTCGCAAAGGCGACCGCGCCTGGTATTTCTGGCAATACCCCAACCTGATGATCAATTGCTACGCAGGATACATGGACACAAACTATGTCATCCCCGTCGATGCCGATCATTGCACCGTCATCTTCGATTTTTATTTCAGCGACGTGAGCGAGGCGGCGCGTGCCTACAACATCGAGTCGGTCAATGTCGGCAACCGCGTGCAGGATGAAGATCTCGGCATTTGCGAAGATGTACAACGCGGCCTCAAGTCGCGTGCCTACGGCGCCGGCCGCCTCTCGGTGCGCCGCGAAGCGGGGGAGCAGCTGTTCCATCAGTTGCTGGCCGCAGATCTGAAGAGAACATCGCCGCATCTGTAGAGACGTAGCCTAGTACGTCTCTTCTCCCACAATCAGGAATGCTGTCGCCGGCAGAGGCGCTGTCAGCAACGTCTCCACGACCTACTGATGATCGCGCGGAATCGTCTCCTGCCAGGTCTTCGACTTGATCTTCTGCCCGTCCTTCAGCAACTCCCGCGTGTACTTGTAGTAGAAATTCTTCTGATCGGTGGTCACCAGAAGATGTCCACGCCACACCAGCGTACGCCCCTTCAAAGCGAAGACACTCTCCGCCTCACCGCGGACGGAACAGGTTTCCGGGTGCGCATCATCTCCCTCATAGGTCAGATTCTCAAAATCATTTTCCGTGCCCCACGGATATTCATAACCATCCTTGCCCTTCCAGTGGACGGTCGTCTTTTGGTGGGCCTCGTCACGTTCGACGGTCCAGTCGCCGGGCCATGGAAAGCCTTCGTTCTTGATGTCAGCGCGCTCCTCGGACGGTTGAGGCGCGGAAAATTCCGGTGCCGCGGCTCCGTGCAATGGCACCACAGGAAGAACGATCCGCGACCCCTCAGCGCCGCCGAGTTCGAGCGATGTCGTCATCGCGTAGGGTGTCGGAAGGACCATCGGCCACAAAGAATTTGAAATCGCAATCCGAATACGATGCCCTTTCGGAAACACCCATGATGTGAGGTGCATTTCAATATCAAGAGGATAGACTTTCCCGGGCTCCAGATCGCGCGGTTCGGTCATCGATTCCCGCTGCGCTCCATTCAATCCCGCGCCTGTAATCTGCGTGACCGTGCCGTCGGGAGCCACGTCGGAAAGCCGCGCGAACCAATTCGCCAGAGGCGCCGTAGCCGAAGCCTGCAGCACGGCTCGCGGACGCCCAAGAATCGCCAGTTCATGATCCAGCGGTGCGGAATCATACACCAGGCTAAACGCGTCCACCGGCCGGGGATCACTCAACAATTCTCCCCACCAGAATCCGGCCTCAACGCCGGCCGTGGGAACATATTTCACTTGATGCGTAGATGGAGCCGCGGAAGAAACATCCAGCGTGTGGTTCCCCTGCAAGAACAGCGTGGTAGCGCTCGCGTCCTTCGGGGGCCACACATCTTCCCGCCGCCATTCGCCCGGCACTTCCTGCAGATTCGGGTCCGGCGGATGCCAGTGCTGCACGTAAATCACAAGCCGCGGATCTTCCTGAACTCCAGTGTCGCGCCCCTTAAGCCAGTAATCGAACCAGCGCACCGCCTGATCGCGCCACTCGACCCGCGGTCCGAAATCCGCGTCATTGGGGAACGAATGATTCCACGGCCCGACGATCGCCTTGATCGGAGCCTTCGACTTCATCAGCATGTCGATAACGTTGTCGCGATAGCCGTCCTGCAAACCTCCGATCAGAAAGCTCGGCGTCGTGATCTGACTCAACGGCCGCACCCGATCGCGCCAGAACGGACCATCGTGCTGGTGTTTCAAGTAGAGCAGCGACCATGGCGGCGAATCGAAGCGCGGCCCCAGAACTTTTTCGTCCAGCGAATATTCCGGCGCTCCCACCCAGCCCTCGGCCATGTCCATGTTCAATTCGAATTCGTCCACGTGCGCCATGCCGTCGATGTAGTGAACGTCGTCGTGAAACAGCTCCGCAGTTGCATGCACCGCGACAATCGCCTTCAACGCCGGCGGATGCCGCATCGCCATTTGCAGCGCGGTAAATCCTCCCCACGAAATGCCGAACATGCCGACATTTCCGTTGCACCAGGGCTGACGCGCCAGCCACGCAATCACCTGCTCTCCGTCGACCTGTTCCTGCTCGGAATATTCGCGTTCCGGCGGAACGCCCTCACTCGCACCGAACCCGCGAATGTCCACACGCACGCCCACATAGCCACGCCGCGCGAAATACGCATGCTTGGGATAATCGCCCGCCGCCGTTCCATCGTCTTTGCGATACGGCAGATATTCCAGCAAAGCAGGGAACTTCTCTGCCGGCTTTGCCCCGTCGGGCATGTAGAGAGTCGCAGCCAGACGAACCCCATCCTTCATGGGAATCCACCCGTTCTCCATGCGGACCCCATAAACAGCAGGCGACGGCGGTTCAGCCGAAAAACCCTGAAAGGAAAAAGAAAGAATAGAGAAAAAAATCCCGGCGATTTTCGCCAATGCACGTCTCCCAATTGCTGAGTGAACCGGCGTGCCCCGAGTTCCTGCCGGTGGGGTGCCCCACTTCTCGCTTCTTTTGCGAGAAGTGGGAAAGCGACGCGAGCGCCGACCGAAGCTAATCCTGCAGCCCCTGCTCCCGCCGCATCGCGCGCAGATCGATCCCCAATTGCTCCGCTTTCTTATACAGGTGACTGCGCTCGAGGCCAAGGGTTTTTGCGGCCAGGCTCATGTTGTGATGGCTGCGCTTCAACTCCGCGAGAATTACTTCCCGCTCGAACGATTGCACGCGGTCGGCGAGTGCGCCGGATCCGATCGCAAGCGGGGCAGCGTTCGCCCCCGCCGAAGTCTTCGGCAGGGCAATCTGTACGGTTGCCAGATCCACTTGGCCGTCGGTTGCCAGCAGCATCAGCCGCTCGACCATGTTGCGCAATTCGCGCACGTTCCCCGGCCAGGGATGAGACTGCAGAGCTTCAATCGCATCCGCCGTGAATGGCACCGGCTTCCACCCATTCTGCGCGCACACTTGCGCGGCAAAATGTTCCACCAGAGCAGGAATGTCGTCACGTCGTTCGCGCAACGGAGGCAGCGTCAGCGGAAAAACGTGTATGCGGTGAAACAGATCCTGCCGGAATTTCTCTTCGCGCACGCGCGCTTCCAAATCGCGATGGGTCGCGACCACCACACGAACGTTGACGGTCACCGGCTTGTCGCCGCCGATGCGCTCGACTTCGCCCTCTTCCAGCACGCGCAACAGCTTAGCCTGCATGTTCAACGGCATATCGCCGATTTCATCCAGAAAAATTGTTCCCTGATCGGCCTGCTCAAACTTTCCAATGTGCCGCCCCGACGCGCCGGTGAACGATCCCTTCTCGTGTCCGAACAATTCAGACTCGATCAACTCCGCCGGCACGGCCGCACAATTCAAAGTGACGAAAGGCCCAGCCGATCGGGGGCTGCGCTCGTGAATAGTCCGTGCCACCAGTTCTTTGCCCGTACCGGTCTCGCCGAAGATGCACACCCGCGACTCACTCGCGGCGACGCGCTCCAGTTGCGCCATCAGCCGCCGCATGACGTCGCCCTTCCAAACGATCTCGTGCTTGCCCAGCCGCTGCCGCAGTTGCCGGTTTTCGCTTTCTAGCCTTTGCAACTTGAGAGCGTTGTCGACAGTGAGCATCAATTTGTCGCTCGAGATCGGCTTCTCCAAAAAATCAATCGCGCCCAACCGCGTCGCTTTCACCGCCATCTCAATGTGTGCTTGGCCCGACATCATCACCACCGGAGCGGTCACGCCTTGCCGCTTCAGTTCTTCGAGCAGCGTCAGGCCGTCTTTGCCGGGCATGACCACGTCGGAAAGAATCAGATCGAAGTCTTGCGCCTTGGCCAATTCAAGAGCCTTTGCCGCGTTGTCGCACACCGTGGCTTCGTGTCCCGCTAAACGAAATGCACGCGACAACGAAGCCAGCGTGTTGGCTTCATCATCGACGATCAACAAATGCGCTTTGAGTGGCAACCATCCTCCTAGCCGTCTTGTTCCCCTTCGTGAACCTTAGTTCCCTTCGTGGTTTACGATTTTGTCTTTCTGCACCGTATCAAGATTATCCGGCAATTCGATCACGAATGTAGTTCCGCGCCCCGGCTCGCTCAGCACGCTGATTCTTCCCCCGTGATCGCTCACCACCGACTGCACGATCGCGAGGCCCAGCCCAGTTCCATGCTGCTTGCTGGTGTAATAAGGAGTAAAGATGCGCTCGCACTCCTCCGGCGTCAGCCCCGACCCGGTGTCGGCAACTTCAATCGTCACTTTTCCGTCCGCGCGTCTGGTTCGAAGCATCAGGGTACCGCCGCTTGGCATCGCGTCCATCGCGTTGAGCACCAGGTTCGATAGAGCTCGGTGCAGCAGGTCGGGATCGGCCGCGATCGTGCCCGCGCTCTCGTCCAACTCCAGCTTGCAGACAATCGGCGCGCGCCCCGGCGCCTGCAGCTGTGCCTGGTAAAGCTGCAGCACCCTGCGCACGATTTCATTCACGTGCACCGCCTGCAACTGCGGATGCGGCATTTTCGAAAACTCACTGAAGCGGCCAATAATGGTCTTGAGGTTAGAAATCTCGGCCAGCAGCGTGCTGGCGCTTTCGTGGAAAACTTCATCGAACTGCTCCGGACTCTGCGTCCGCGCCCGCATCAGGTTCTCAACCGTGAGCTGCAGAGGGAACAGCGGATTCTTCAACTCATGCGCCAACCGCCGCGCCAGTTCGCGCCAGGCCGCAACCCGCTCGGTCTGCACCAAACGTTCTTTTTGCGCCAGTAATTCGGCGGTCATCCGATTGAAAGACTCGGCCAGCTGTGACAGTTCGTCGCTGCCACCTACTTCCACTCGCGTGTCCCAATTTCCTGCGGCAACCTCCTGCGCCGCCCGCGCCAGTTGTTCGACCGGGCGCGTTACTCGCGCGGCCGCCCAACTGCTGAGCAGGATCGCTACGATGATTCCTCCACCGCCCACCAGCAGGGCCAGCGCACCGATGCGCCGTTTCAGTTCAACGTAGGACCGCCGCGAATTTCCCACCAGCAGCACGCCCAACAAAGGACGATCCTTGCCGCCGCCGCGCAGCGGGATCGCGTGGAACTCTTCGTCATCCGCCCGGTCCGACGTCCAGGAAATAATTTCGCTCATTTCCTGATCGGACTGCCGCACCGCCTCGACCAGCGGCGCAAACTTCTCGGCTGGCCGCGCCCCGTCGACCACCTTCGCGGTGCCAGATGGGTCGAGCAGCGAATCCGCCGAAAAATGATCGCTGCGATTCTGATACAGCAGCACGCGCATATCCGCCGGCAGGTCCAGCGTGGAAAGAAAATTCTTGTCGAGATGCCGTCCGCCAATCACGTACACGGGATGTTCGCTGATGCGCGTCGTTCGCACCGCAAAGAGTCCCAAGGCAGTCGAGTCCTGCAACTCTTCGCGTTTCAGAAACGCGCTCTGCCCGCTCACAGCTGACAGGGTTTCAAACCCGGTGTCAGGATAGCCAAACTTCGCCGGCCACTGTGCCGACGAAATGATGGTTCCGTGAGCGTCGAGAAACTCCAGAAAATCGAGCTGATACCCTTCCGCCATTTGCCGTGCCAGATCAAAATATTCGGCGGAGTCCGCAGCCGTCCCGTGCAATGCAACCGCCATGCGGCTGACCGGATCGGACGCGGCGATGGCTTCCACGCGCCGTGCCACCTCGTCACCCCGATGGCTAAACTCGCGCTGAAACTGCGTAACCAGCGCCGCGGTGCGCTGGTCCTCAGTCTTCTCGAATGCATTGCGCGTTACTCCCAGCACCAGCAACGCCACCGCGGCGACCGACAGAAAGACCGTCAGCGCGAACACGACGAGAAGTTTGCGGCGGAAGGTCATAGTTTCCTAATCACGGTCTGCCACTCCCCAGCCACGCCTCCGCTAGAGTCCAGCTTCCATCCGGCCGCAGGGACCAATTATTCAAGCTGGCCGAGGCAGCATACGACACAGGCAGATGAAAAAGAGGGATCATGCGCCGCGTCGCCAGCATCGCCCGTTCGGATGCATAGAGATCTTCGACGGTACCGCTTTCTTTCGCGACAGGTACGTCGAGCATCACGGATATCTTCGACAGCGTGATCCACGGATCGGTCGATGCCAGCGGAATTCTTACCAACCGCAGATCAACGCTGGCCGCGGATGAAGGTTGCAGCGATAGTCCCGCATCTTTGGCATTCAGCGCAACCCGTTCCGCCAAGAGGTGGGCAATGGGATCGCTGCCCTCGTATCCCAGAGTCCACATCGGAATCGTGTGAACCTGATCGCGCGCCTGCCGCGCCCGCGGCAGATCTGCGCCCGCCGGGAAAACGAATTCGTATCCGCTCATCCAGTTCGGCAGAATGCTGGCCGCCGATTCTCCCGCGCCCTGCAGCAACACACTGCGAATCGACCCGCGCTCGATACTCAAGGCCAGCGCCTCGCGCAGGAGTTTTTCGTCTGGCGACGCCGCGTCTCGAGCGAACAGCAGCGCCAGGAGTTCCATGGGATTTGAACTCGTTACCCGCCGCCCTTCCTGCGCGAGCCGGTGGGTTTGCTCGGGCGCTATTTCAACCAGATCGGCCCGGCCCAGTTCCAGGGCCGTCATCTGCTCGCGAAAACTTTTTCCCATCTCAATCTCGATGGCGTCGAGAAACGGACGCCCGCGCCAGCAATTCTCATCCCCCGCCAGCGTCAAAGCCTTCGCTGGTTTCCAATCGACAACATGAAATCCCCCCGTGCCGCTCGGCGCGCTGTCGCCATTCCTCTTCACAATTGCATTTCGGGGCAGGGCTAACTCCGCCAGGAGAGCGGACTCTGAGGTGGCTGGTTCAGTGGTGGATCGTTCAATCACAACCGCATCCGCATCCGCACCCACACCCATCGTCACATTCCAAGCCGGATTCGCAAAGCGCAGGGACCCAGCCGCAATCTCGGCGCTGAGTGGCGTCCCGTCGTGAAACTTTACTCCGCGTCGAACTCGAAATTGCCAGCGCTGATTGCCCGGTTGATTTCTCTGGGCTACTTGCCATGACGTGGCCAGTGCAGGCTGGACTCGTCCGTTCCCGTCAATGGTCACCAGGGTGTCGAACATCAACCAGGTGAGGCTGCGCCGCGCAAACGAATCGGGTGTGCCGTTCGCAGAATAGCTGCTTGCAGAATCGACCTCCGCCGGGTCGCTATAAGCCGGATCCAGCGACGCGGGCGCGGCTCGCATGGCGACGCGCAGCGTGCCGCCGTATTGCGGGCGCGTCTCCGCCGGCGCTGCCGCAAGCATCCCGCTGCAGACCACACCCGCAACGATGCTGACGCTACTGACTACAAGCGATCGCCAGTCGAAAAGCCTCATAGCTCCCCGTCCCTCGATTTCTCGCCACCGCGACTGCCGTGTCGGCCTTCGCCTCCGTCCACAGTGCGCTGATGGGGCCGGCAAAATCCACCGCCCCGCTGACCGCCACCGGATCGCGGTCCGGAAACTCATACGCGCGCACCGAATCTCCGTCGCCGGGTTCAGAGCTCGCAGCCAGCACCTGCCAGCCCGCGCCGCAGGAAGTCTTCAGGCTCGCCACGTCGCTGCCCCAGTTGAGTCCTGTAGTTTGGTCGCTTACTCCGTCTATCACATGCACCCGACCATCGGTGGCGGCGAAGAGCCACAGCATATATTTCTCGCGGGGCAGTAACGCCGCAGAATAAAACTTGGATACGGTCGTGAACTTGCCGACGCCCGGCGTTAAGACACCCGTAAAGAAATTCCGCCCCGCAGAATAAAAAGCTCCCACCGCCGGAATTGCCGCGCCGCTGGAAAAGTTGGAAGATCCGGCGCTGGGAAAGTTCGACACCGCTCCGCCGCTCAGACCGGCAGGAACGAGTGGCCAGGGATCGTCCGTCTCGCGGCAATTCAACGCCAGTGGCGTTCCGCTAGCGCTGCGGCAGATCACGCCCGGAAGATAAACATCCAGCAAGTGATCTCTCGCCGGGACTACCGTGCCGCGCAAATCCCGGGGCCAGGGTCGCGCATGCACGATGCCCAGCACCTGCTCCGGCTGCCACTTTCCCGCCTGCATTTGGTACAGAGTCACTCTCTCCGCGCCCAGCACCGCGATCCGCGTGGGCGCGGCATTTTCCTCCAGCACGGCCACGTCGAGAATCGCATCCTCCTGCGTCCACAGTGGAATTTTGCGCAGGCTCAGAGGGACTGACTCATGGGACGCGGTCGAGCCCTCGGCGCGCGGCGCTGAGACCATCACCACCTCCGCCTCACCCTCACCTCGGCGAATCTCCGCCACCCAAACATAAGACGCCGGATTTTCCGACAGAGAAATCACCACTCGGGCGCCGGCGTTTTCCGTTTTCACGAAGCGAATGCCCACGACCTCGAGCGCGCTGCGCAGACCATTCTGGATCACTTCGCTCTCGCGCTGCCCCAGCGACGAGCGGTTCTCCACGATAAGCGCGACGCTGTCGGCTCCGGTGAGCGCAACAATTTTCCGCGCCAGTTGCTGTTCGGGGACGCTCCAATCCGCCGCTCGAGCTGCCGCTGCTAACACCAGCAGTACACAACAGAGCTGAGCAACACCGCGGACAATTTGTGCGGGGCGGACAGCGCGATTCACTAAACTCAGGAAGGTATTCGGGATGGCCAAATTATAAACCGCTCCCCGCATCTGCAAAGCACTCCTGCCCTGTACTGTTTGGACACCACCGACTCATGCGGAGACACCCAAGAATCAGTAGCGACGGCCGTCTTCGGCTGTCCAGTCGGGGCGAAGCCCGGCGGCACATCGCCCGACAGCCGATGGCATCGAAGTCAGTCGGAAAAGCGGACCCGCCCTATCCCTACGCAGTATTTAGCTCTTCGTCCCCGGCTTCGCCACCGCCGACCGTGAAAAGAACAGCCGGAATACCTGCCCGAAGATCAACTCCTCCGCCAGCAATGCCACCGCCAGCGAAAAAATCATTCCTGCCACGACCGCAATGAATGTGATTGCCATTTGCATAACGTCCCCCTGAAATTTCACCTTTGGGCTTCAATCGCGCTCGCCCGAATCTGCTTCTACGACCCGACTTATTGCCCAACCTCCAGCGCGCCGACTTGCGTGTCAGCGACTGTCGAGTCGTCCGCGCCGCTTCCGAACACCTGCCCCACCAGTTCATCGCGCTCGCCATGAATCTCGACCGCATCGCCCACTCGCACCATCGTGAACAACCGCTCCATATCGTGATTGCGCAGCCGGATGCACCCATGCGACGCCGCATGTCCCACCGACCTCGGTGCGTTCGTGCCATGAATCCCATAGCCCTTCTGGCTCAATCCCACCCACCGTGTTCCGACGGGATTATCTTTCCCGCTCGGGATCACCGTTCCAGGCCGGTAGTACGTCGGATTCGAAACGCGGCTCACTATCTGAAACTCGCCAGTCGGACTGGGACTCACCTCGGCTCCAACTGCCACCGAAAACGTAGCGACCACATCCCCGTCTTCGATGACCGCAAGCTTCCGATCCGGAATGCTGACCAACACGACCCGGCTAACGTGATCGCTGGCAGGCTTCGCGCCCTGCGCAATTGAAGGGACGTCACTTGCCAAGTTGAACGCCGCCAAAGTAAGAGCTGCCACAATGAGCCTTCGCCCCTGCCTTGTTTTGTCCCAGCGAGCCGTCCGTTCCATGTCTGCCTCCGGCGAATTTGATCGACCCCAATACCAGTGGCAGGACTAGAGCCAACCTGTATCTGGTTGAAAATAAATTAGTTGCTCGAATGAAGGGGATGGCGGATCGGTGTGCTGGCACCCACGGTGTGTCTCTCGAAACACACCGCTCGTCAAATCCAAATCTAGTCAAAGCCAAATAGGCAGCGGCCCTTCAGAAACCTGTTCTGAGCTTGTCGCGCGGGCGGCGCAAGCCATGCGAAATGGAGCGGGCTAGAGTTCGGCGATGCAGCGAAGATGTGAAATTCAGATTGATTGCATTGGAAAAACAGATCACGCCGCAGTGCAAGAAACTCGTTGACCAGCGCTGATCTTTTCCCGTATCTTTTCAACAGCATGTTGTCTCGTGTGCATCATCGCCACCACCATCACGCGCATAGCGCGACGGCGGCGATGTGCCTGAGATTCCAGAGTTGAAGTAACCAGCACTTTTCAGGAGATTCGGCCCGCTGACGCGAAAATCGCTCAGCGGGCTTTTTGTTTGTGCGAAGGAGATGAGGTATGAACGCGGAATTTGATTTTGATTTCGACTTCGAGAAGATGGGCGGACTGCTCCCGGCGGTGGTGCAGGACGCAGCCGACGGCGCCGTGCTGATGGTTGGATTTATGAACCGGCAGGCGCTGGAATGCACGCTGCAAAAAGGGTATGTCACGTTCTTCAGCCGGACGCGGCAGAAGCTGTGGATGAAGGGGGAGAGTTCGGGGAACCGGCTGCGAGTGGTCTCGGCGCACACGGATTGCGATCGCGATACGTTGCTGGTGCGGGTTGAGGTGGAGGGAACCGGAGTGGTCTGCCATTTAGGGACGCGGTCTTGTTTCACGGAATCGATTCCGGCGCGGGCAGCGGAGACTGAAAGCTCGTTGGAGGAGACGCGATGAAGCTGCGCATCGGCATTCCTAAGGGGAGCTTGCAGGAAGCGACCTTGCAGTTGTTTGCGCGTGCGGGGCTTCCGGCATATACCGACGGCCGATCCTATTACGCCCGCACGGCCGATCCGGAGATCGATTGCATGTTAATCCGGGCGCAGGAAATGGCGCGGTATGTGGAGCACGGCGCGATTGATGCGGGCCTGACCGGGCTGGACTGGGTGATTGAGAGTGGACTGGAAGTGGCGACGGTCACCGATTTGATTTATGCCAAGCGCAGCCGGGGCAAAGTGCGGTGGGTGCTGGCGGTGCCGGAGGAGTGTCCGGTGCAGCGGGCAGAGGAGTTGTCGGGGAAAATCGTTGCGACCGAGCTGGTGAAAGTTACGCGCGACTATTTTATGAAGAAAGGCGTCGAGGTGCGGGTGGAGTTTTCGTGGGGCGCGACAGAAGTGAAGCCTCCCATGCTGGCGGACGCGATCGTCGAGGTCACCGAGACCGGAAGTTCGCTCAAGGCGAACCGGCTGCGCATTCTGGAGACGGTGCTGGAATCGAATACGCAGTTGATCGCCAATAACAATTCCTATGCAGACCGCGAGAAGCGGCGCAAGATCGACAACCTGGCGCTCATGCTGCAAGGCGCAATGGAAGCGCAGGACCGGGTGGGACTGATGCTGAACGTGAGGAAGGAAAATCTGGCGGCGGTGCTCGCGGTGCTCCCGGCGCTGCAGAAACCGACGATTTCTCATTTGAGCGACGAAGATTGGCTGGCGGTCAATACGGTGATTGACGAAGGCGCAGCGTGGGATGTGATTCCTCGGCTGAAAGAGGCGCGGGCGCACGGGATCGTAGAGTATCCACTGAATAAGGTGGTGCTGTGATGCGGATTGTTTCGGGCCGCGAGGCTGGCGCGATGGTAGAACGTCTGGCTGCGCGAGGCACGCGATTCAGTGGCGTCGCGCCGCGGGTGCGGCGGATCGTGGAGGATGTTCGACGCGGCGGGGAACGATCGCTTCGGCATTACGCGGAGCGATGGGATGGGCTGAAAGCGAAACAATCTGTGCGTGTGGCGGAGGATGAAATGGAGGCGGCGTGGCAGACGATCACTGCGCCGTTGCGTAAGTCTCTTCGGTTAGCGGCGAAAAATATCCGGCAATTTTGTGAGTGGCAGAAACCGAAAGGCTGGATGCGGACTCGCGGCGGAATTTCTCTGGGGCAGATCGTGCGTCCGCTCGATTCGGTGGGATGCTATGTGCCGGGCGGGCGCTATCCCCTGGTTTCGACGTTGCTGATGACGGTGATTCCGGCGCAGGTTGCGGGGATAAAGAACATCCGCGTCGTGTCTCCCAAGCCGTCGGTGGAAGTGTTGGCGGTGGCGGCGATGCTAGGGGTGCGCGAGTTTTATCGCGTGGGAGGGGCACAGGCGATCGCAGCGTTGGCGCATGGAACCAAGAGCATTCCGCGGGTGGACAAGATTGTGGGGCCGGGGAACGCTTACGTTACGGTCGCAAAGAAGTTGGTGTCGTTCGATTGCGCCATTGATTTTCTCGCAGGGCCCACGGAAGCGGTGATTTTGTGTGAGTCGGGCATCTCGGAATTTGTTGCCGCGGACTTGGTGGCGCAGGCGGAACATGATCCAGAGACGCTGGCTGTGTTGATTACAACTTCGCGGAAGCTAGCGATGGCAGTGCGGGCGAGTGCGGGAGAGCTAGCGAAGAACAATCCGATTGCGCAGAAATCGCTGCGAGCGCGTGGAGCGGCGCTTATCGCGGCGTCGCGCGAACAGGCGCGGGAGTGGGCGAATCGGCTTGCGCCGGAACACATCACCGTCGCTGCGGACGATCTGCCTTTTATTCAGAATGCTGGATCGGTGTTCGTGGGGGATTACTCGGCGCAGGCCGCGGGCGATTATGCTTCCGGGCCGAATCATGTGTTGCCGACCTCGGGGCAGGCGCGATTTCGAGGAGGTCTGAGCGTGACGGATTTTGTGAAGGTCATTACGGTGCAGCAGGTTTCCGCGGAGGGGCTGAGGAAGATTGGACCGGCGATCGAATGTCTGGCTGGAGCCGAAGGGCTGCCTGCACATGCGCACTCGATCCGAGTGAGGTGTGAACATGCTTAATGCGCGCGAGGCGGTGCAAACGCTGCCTTTGTATCATCCGCCGCTGGCGGGGCGGAATGGGCTGCGTCTGGATTTCAACGAGAACACCGTGGGATGCTCGCCGCGCGTGCTCGAACGCTTGCGGCGGATGGGTGCCGAGGAACTGGCGCGTTATCCCGAGCGCGGGGCTGTGGAAGCGAAGGTGGCCGAGATGCTGAGGGTGGCCACGCCGGAACTGTTGTTGACGAATGGCGTGGATGAAGCGATTCATTTGCTCTGTGAAGCTTATCTCGAGCCGGGCGATGAGGCGCTGATCGCGGTGCCGACGTATTCGATGTACCGGATTTACATGATGGCAGCGGGGGCGCAGGTCATTGCGGTTCCTTCGAGCGCGGATTTCAGTTTTCCTGGCGACGAGTTGTGCAAGCGCATCACCAAGCGGACGCGGATGATTGCCATCGCGAACCCGAATAATCCGACGGGCACGATTGCGCCGATGGAAGAGTTGCGGCGAGTCGCCCGTTCGGCGCCGGACGCGGCGGTGCTGATCGATGAGGCTTATTTTGAGTTTTATGGGCAGAGCATGCTGGCGGCGCGCAAAGAATTTGCGAATGTATTTGTGGCGCGGACTCTTTCCAAAGCGTACGGGCTGGCTGGGCTGCGGCTAGGAGCGCTGATGGGCGACGCGGAACAAATGCTGGCGGTGCGAAGAGTTTGTTCGCCTTACAACGTGAATGCCGTGGCGCTGGCTTGTCTGCCGGAGGCACTCGGCGATCAGGCTTACATCGAGCAGTACGTGAGGGATGTTCGCGAGTCGCGCGCACGGCTGGAGCGGGTGTTAGAAACAAGCGGAATTCGGTTCTGGCCGAGCCAGGCGAACTTTGTGCTGGCGCGAGTGGGTGCGGCGGCGGAGTTTGTTGAGCAGATGCGGCGACGCGGGATTCTGGTCCGCGACCGATCGAGTGATCACGGCTGTGAGGGGTGTGTGCGCGTCACGTTGGGACCGCGAGAGCATACCGACCGATTGCTCACCGCGCTGCAGGAAACGCTCGAAGAAATTGGCATTACGCATGGCGTGTCTAACCAGGGAGCGACCCGGCTATGAGAAAAGGAAGCATCAAGCGGGTCAGCAAAGAGACGCAGATACAGATCTCACTCACGATTGAGGGGCGCGGGCGCTATGAGGTGTCGACCGGCATCCGTTTCTTTGACCACATGCTGGAGTTGTTCGCGCATCACGGAGGCTTCGACTTGAAGCTGAAGGCTCGCGGAGATCTTGATGTGGATCAGCATCACACAGTGGAGGATGTGGGGATCGTGCTGGGGCAGGCATTCGATAAGGCGCTGGGCAGCAAGCGCGGGATTCTGCGGGCGGGATATTTTCTGATGCCGATGGACGAGACCATGGGATTGGCTGCGGTGGATTTCTGCGGGCGGACTGCTGCGGTGGTGGACACGAAAGTGCGCACGCGGCTGGTGGGCGATCTCCAGGCGGAACTGGTGTACGACTTTTTTGAGGGTTTCGCGCGGGGCGCGCGGGCGAACGTTCATGTGCGAGTACTCTACGGGCGATCGAGCCATCACAAGATTGAAGCGCTGTTCAAGGCGTTTGCGCGGGCGCTGCGCGCGGCTTGCTGGCGCGACCGGCGGATGGCGCGGCTGCTGCCGAGCACCAAGGGAGTGCTGTGATGATTGCGATCGTCGACTACGGCGCGGGAAATCTGGTTTCAGTGAAGAAGGCGCTGGACTGGCTGGGGCAGGAGTGCATGATTACATCCGATCCGGGGAAGGTTGCGAACGCAACGAAGATCGTCCTGCCTGGTGTGGGGCACTTCGCGTCGACGGCGGCGCTCGCGCGCTCGGGGTTGCAGGGTGCGATTGTGGACGCTATCGCACGCGAGATTCCGTTCCTCGGAATTTGCGTTGGGATGCAGTGGATGTTTGAGCGGAGCCAGGAATCGCCGGAGACTTCTGGATTGGGAGTACTGGAGGGCGAATGCGAGCGCTTTCCATCGAGCGTGAAATCGCCGCACGTGGGATGGAATCAGCTTGAGGTTGATTCGTCGTCGCGGCTGCTGCGCGGGGTGCCGTCATCGTCGTTTGTGTATTTTACGCATTCCTTTCGTGCGCCGGTGACGGGGACGACAGTGGCGTGCTGCGAGTACGGCGGTCGGTTTTCGGCGGCGGTCGAGCGGAAGCATTTGTTTGGGGTGCAGTTTCATCCGGAAAAATCTGGGGAGATTGGCTTGAAGTTGCTGGGCAATTTTTGTGCGATCTGACATTTGTGCTTATACATGCTGACGAAACGCATTATCGCTTGCCTCGACGTGGACGACGGCCGCGTGGTGAAGGGCGTGCAGTTCGAGAATCTGCGCGACGCGGGCGATCCGGCGGAACTGGCGAAGGCGCACAGCGAGTCGGGCGCGGATGAAATCGTGCTGCTGGATATTTCCGCGGCGCACGAACGGCGGGCCACGCTGCTCGATACTGTTCGGCGGGCCGCGCGGCAGTTGTTTATTCCCTTCACGGTGGGCGGGGGGATTCGTAACTTGGAGGATGCGGCGGCGGTGTTTTCGGCGGGCGCGGACAAGATCAGCATCAATTCCGCGGCGCTCGCGGATTCGACATTGATCACAAGGATAGCTGAGCGCTTTGGTTCGCAGGCAGTAGTGGTGGCGATTGATGCCAAACGTTGCGCGGGAGGATCGCGATGGGAAGCGTTCACACATGGCGGGCGAGCGGGAACAGGTCGGGACGCGGTTGAGTGGGCGAGGGAAGCGGAGGCGCGGGGCGCGGGCGAAATTCTGCTGACCTCGATGGATCGCGACGGCACAGGCGTGGGTTTTGATTGCGCATTGACCCGGGCTGTAGCTGACTCCGTGCGGGTTCCTGTGATTGCGTCTGGGGGCGCTGGCGGGGCGCAACATTTTGTCGAAGTATTTCGCGAAGGGCACGCCGATGCGGCATTGGCCGCTTCGATTTTTCACTACGGGTTCAGCCGGCTTGGCGACTTGAAGGAAAAAATCGGATCGCAGGGAATTCCTGTGAGGTGGCCATGCTGATTCCGTCGATCGACCTGATGGGGGGAAAGATTGTGCAACTGGTGCAGGGGCGGAAGAAGGCGCTGGAGTTCGACGATTTCGGCGCCTGGGTGAATCGGTTTTCGAAATATACGCTGGTGCAGTTGATTGATCTCGACGCCGCCATCGGCACCGGCGACAACCGGGAATTGATTGGCGAATTGGCGCGGCAGTTGCCGTGCCAGGTGGGTGGGGGCATTCGATCGGTGGAGGCGGCGGAGGCTGCGTTGACGGCGGGGGCTCAACGAGTGATTATCGGATCGGCGTTGTTCGCTGAGGGCGCGCTTGATTCGGAGTTCGCTGAAAGAATGGCCGGCGCCGTTGGCGCGGATCGATTGGTGTTCGCGCTGGATGCGGTTGACGGGCGCGTGGCAATTCATGGATGGCGGAAAGTGACCGAGGTCAGTCCATTGGAGATGATCCGGGTGCTTGAGCGATGGTGCGGTTGTTTCTTGTATACGCACGTGGACACGGAGGGGATGTTGCAGGGATTTCCGCAGGAGGTAATTCGTCCCCTGCGCGAGGCGACGGCGCGGCAACTCATCGCCGCCGGTGGGATTCGGGAACGGAGAGAGATTGATGAATTGCACGCTATCGGCGTAGATGCGGTGGTTGGGATGGCGATTTATCGGGGGCTGGTGCCCGCTTAGAACTTCAGTCCTACTGCGCTACTGAGGAATTCGGCGATCGGAATCATCGTGCGACAGGCGGTGACGAAGGTTGACATGAACTTCGGGCTGCACACTTGTTTGTCGGTGAAGTTGATGGCGGTACCGAGATCGCGAAGCTTGAGGTCCTCCACAAATTCGTGATCCGCAGGGAAGCCGCGGGGTGGGCGGCGGAGTCTTGAGGCATCGTCCCAGTTGAGAAGTTTGCGGACCGCGCGCCATTCCTTGGGGCGGGAGACGATTGCGTTGCGAACTTTTAGCAGAGTCGAGGGCTCGGGATGCCAGAGTCCGGACGCCGCGAAACAACCTCCGGATTCAAGATGCAAATAAAAGCCGGGAGAGTGAACATCTTTGCCGCGATGGGAGAAGCGCATGGCGACGTGCGTTTTGTAAGGGCGCTTGTCGTTGGAAAAACGAGTATCGCGATAGATGCGGAACATGGAGCCGCGCGAGGGGCGCGGATCGGCGACGAGATGAGGCGAGATTTCAGATAAGGGCACGGCGAAATCGGTGATGAAGCGCAGGACTGGCTGGCGTACGAAAGTTTCCCATTCTTCTTTGTGAGCCAGGAACCAGTCGCGGTTGTTGTTGCGCTTGAGGCGAGCGAGGAAATGGAAGAGGTCGGCGGTGAAGTATGCGGGCATTGCAGATAAGGTAAGAAGCGGCGCGGAAAAAGTAAAGCGGCAGGCGGAAAAAGCTGTGATTGACGCCGGTCGAAGCACCATGTTCCGATGAGAAGTGCCGACGCCCATGTCCGCTCTTCCGGTGGACGCGATTCTGCCGGAGATTATCGATTCGTTGCGGCTGCGCCCGAACCTGGTGATCGTAGCGGCTCCGGGGGCGGGGAAGACGACGCGCGTGCCACCGGCGCTGCTTGGAATGGTGAGCGGCGAAGTGGTGGTGCTCGAACCGCGCCGGATTGCGGCGCGGCTGGCAGCGCGGCGAGTGGCATGGGAGCGCGACGAAGCGGTCGGCGAGACTGTCGGCTATCAGATCCGTTTTGAGGAAGCGGTCGGGCCGCGCACGCGGCTGCGATTTGTCACGGAAGGAATCCTCACCCGCAGGCTGCTTTCTGATCCGTTGCTGAAGGGCGTCGATGCCGTCGTGCTCGATGAGTTTCACGAGCGCCATCTGGAAAGCGACCTTGCGCTGGCATTGTTGAAACGGCTGCAGCGGATACGACCTGATCTGCGAATTGTTGTGATGTCGGCGACTCTGGATGCTGCACCGGTCGCGACATATCTAGGCGATTGCCCAATTCTGCGTTCGACCGGAACGTTGTTCGACCTTTCGATCACACATCTGCCGTACTCCCCCGATCCGCTCGAGGTTCAGGTTAAGAGCGCAGTGGAACTGCTGATTGCGGGAGAGCGCACCGGCGACATTCTTACTTTTCTGCCTGGGGCGGTGGAGATTCGCCGGGCAATGCGAGCGTGTGATGCGGTCGCGCGACGAGTTGGATTGCTGACGCTTCCGCTGCACGGGAGTTTGCCGCCGAAGGAGCAGGACCGCGCGCTCTCTCCGGCGCCTCAGCGAAAATTAATTCTTGCCACCAACGTCGCGGAGAGCTCGGTTACGGTCGAGGGCGTGACGGCGGTGATTGACAGTGGGCTGGCGCGGTTCGCCAGCTATTCTCCGTGGAGCGGCTTGCCGACCCTTCACGTGGGCCGAGTGAGCAAGGCTTCGGCGAAGCAGCGAGCCGGGCGCGCCGCGCGCACTGCGCCGGGGCGTGTGCTGCGGCTTTACACCGAGGAGGATTACTCGCGTCGTGCAGAGCAAGATGCGCCGGAGATTCTGCGCAGCGATCTTTCTCAGCTTTGCCTCGCGCTGCGAGCGATGGGGATTGATCGGGTTAACGATGTCGCGTGGCTGGACGTCCCGACGGAGGCGGCAGTGCAACGGGCCGAGTCTCTGCTCGACCGTCTGGGCGCCAGCGAGGACATGGCGAAGCAGTTGGCGCGGTATCCGCTTCCGCCACGGCTGGCGCGCATTCTCGTCGAGGCTTTGGAGCGCGGCGTGGGCGAGGACGGATGTGTAGCTGTGGCGCTGTTGGGTTCCGGTGTGCGTGTCGAGAAAAATGATCTGCTCGCCGCGATGGATTTGGAGCTTGATCATCGAGTGCTGCAGCACATCACGCAGCTTCGCAGACTTGCGCGGATTTCGGGAGCGAAATCCGGACAGAGACATCACAACGATGATGCTCTGCTGATGTCGATACTCGCCGGGTTCCCGGATCGAGTTGCTCGGCGGCGAGCAGGGAGCCAGGTGTTGCTGTCGGCGGGCGGATCGGCGGAATTGGCGGGCGAGGTTACGCGCTATGAATTCATGGTCGCGGTGGATGCGGAGGACCGCAAGGAGAAATCGCTGCCGCTGATTCGAATGACGGCGCGCATCGAGCCGGAGTGGCTGATTGACCTTTTTCCAGATCGGGTGAAGGAGCAATCCGCCGTGGTGTGGAATCATGCAGCAGAACGAGTGGATGCGGTGAGCGCGTTGCGCTATGACGAACTGGTAATCCAGGAATCGCGAGGAGCAGCGCCGGACGCGGAACTCGCGGCTGATCTGCTGGCAAAGAAAGCTCTGGAGGCTGGCATTGAGCGGTTTGTTGACGTGGACGCGCTCGATGAGTTCACCGCGCGCATCGAGTTTGCCGGATTCGAGACGCCCGATGCACCACAAATACTGCGCGAGTTGAGTTCGGGGCTGCGGAGCTTCGCTGAATTGCAAAAGGCAGCGGCGGATCTAGTTTCCGTGGTCGAGCGGAAGATGGGAGCGCGAAAACTTCATGAGATCGCGCCGGCGAGCATTCGGCTGAAGAACGGACGCCAGACCAAGATTCACTATGAGCGCGGCAAAGCGCCCTGGATTGCGTCGCGTCTGCAGGACTTTTTCGGGATGCGCGACACGCCGCGGATTGGGCCGCAGCGGACGCCAGTAGTGGTCCATCTGCTGGCGCCGAACCAGCGCGCGGTGCAGACGACCACCGATCTTGCGGGATTCTGGGAGCGGCTGTATCCAGAGGTACGGCGCGAGTTGATGCGACGCTATCCTAAGCACGCGTGGCCGGAGCGGCCGTAAGGTTCGGCTCTCCTCATAGTTGCATGACGCAGCGGCTAGCGCCGGTCTTCATTTGGACCGTCTTACGGCGCAGCTTGAATCCGTGCCCTTTCAAAACCAGATGGCGGGTTTTATCCTTACAACTTAAACACACGTTCCATCAGAAGCCATTTTTCGCCGGGCCTGGCCTGGGGCAAAACTTTCTGAAATGTTCCCATGAGAGTTTCCCACTCTTGCACTTTTGGATTGAGCTGGTCAGCTTTGATCTTCGCTTCGAACGAAAAAGATTCGTTGACCTCCATGATCATGAACATGCGCGTGCCAAGCAAATAGATTTCCATGTCTTCGATGCCGGAGTCTTTGATGCTGCGGGTAATCTCGGGCCAAATCTTTTCGTGATGTCGCTTGTACTCGCCGATCAACTGGGGATCGTCCTTCAAGTCGAGTGTGAGGCAGTAACGTCTTTTCATTCGACCTCGGTGGCGGGGATGGCCAAAGTTGTGCCCGTGTTCGCGACGGCTGCGGGGCGGTATCCCCACATGGCGAAGTAGAACACGAAGGCGTGGCATATCAGTGGAACCACGAACGCGCGCTGGATATTCGATGCATCGGAAATCCTGCCCATGATCCAGGGGCACACCGCGCCTCCGATGATTGCCATGACCAGGAGAGAAGATCCCAGCTTGGTGTAGGGGCCAAGGCTTTTCAAACTCAGCGCGAAAATGGTGGGGAACATGATGGAATGAAAAAAACCGATCAACACGATGGCCCAGACGGGCGCCATGCCTGAGGCCAAGAGGACGATCATCAGGCAGAGCAACGATCCTCCGGCAAACAAACTGAGCAAACGGGGCGCGGAGACTTTTTGCATGATGGCGGAGCCCGCGAAACGTCCGATCATGAAGCCGGCGAGATGCAATTGCAGATAGTGCGCAGCATCTTTCTCATGCACTCCGGGCAAAGTGAACTCGGTGAAGCGGATGATGAAACTGCCCACGCCAACCTGTGCGCCGACATAGAAGAACTGGGCGAGCACGCCCTTGATCAGATGCGGAAAGGCAAAAGTGCCGCTGAGTTTCGCGTCTGAAGATTGTGTGCCATCCGTGGCAGTCTCGCGGATTTCCGGCAACTTCGTCATGAAGATGAGGACGGCGACGAAAAGAAAGACTCCGGTGATTACGAGGTAGGGAGTCTTCACCATGTTGGCCTCGGACACGCGATAAGCCAACAGTTGCGCGGGATTCATGGCCGCGAGTTCGGCGGGAGTGTGCTCGATGCCAGAGAGAATGAACCGGGAACCAAGCAGGGCGATCATCACCGCGCCTGCGGCGTTGAAGGATTGGGCAAGATTCAATCTTCGTTCCGAGCTTTCCGCGGGGCCGAGAGTAGTCACATAGGGATTGGCGGCGACCTCCAGAACTGATTGTCCGCACGCCATGACGAAGAGGGCGAAGAGGAAAAATCCGTAGACGCGGACGGAGGCGGCAGGAATAAACAGAATTGTGCCAGTTGAGCACACCAGGAGCCCGATCAGAATTCCTCGCCTGTAGCCGACGCGCTGCATCAGCCATCCGGCGGGAAGGGCAGCGAGACAGTAGCCGCCAAAAAAAGCGACCTGGATCAATGATGAAGCGGAATCGGTGAGACCGAACGCTTTCTTGAAATGCTGGATGAGGATGTCATTCAGGTTGACACCAATCGCCCATAAAAAAAACAAGCTGGTGACTAATACCAGCGGCACGACGTAGCGTCGTTCGGTGATGGGCGCGGATCCAGTCATTCGGTGATCCTCATGTCAGGGCGCGGTCCAAATGAACGTAGCCGCCATCTACGAATAAATGCTGGCCCGTGGTGTGGCTGGACTTGGCCGAGAGCAGGAATACGACCATCGCGGCGATCTCATCCACGGTGGTCATGCGCTGGTCGAGCGGGATTTTAGTAAGAATGGTTTTCAGTTTTTCTTCTGGATTGGGAAACGTGTCGAGCCAACTTCGGTAGAGCGGCGTCATGACCTCGGATGGAACGACGGTGTTGACGCGAATGCCGTAGGGAAGCAGTTCGGCGGCCCACTCGCGGGTGAGGGCCATGATCGCGCCTTTTGACGACGCGTAGCCCGATGTGCTGCCCTGCCCCGTCACTGCGGTCTTGGAGCCGATATTGACGATGGCTCCGCGCGAACGCTTCAGGTGGGGAAGCGCATAGTGGGCCATGCTGTAGTAGTGGACCAGATTGCGCTGGAGCGAGGCCACGTATTCGGCGACGCTCCCAGATTCCAGGCCGACCTTGTCGTTGCGTCCGGCGTTGTTCACGAGGGCGTCGAGACGACCAAAAGTCTTTACAGTGTGTTCGATCGACTGCGCGCAGCTTTCGGGAGTTTCGACATCGACGTTGATCAATGTGCAGTGCGGAATACTGTTCTGCAAATCGTTTTGCAGGCGCTTGCCGGCTTCGGCATCGCGATCCACGATCACGGGGATTGCGCCTTCGGCAGCGAGTGAGTGGATGATGGCTGCGCCGATTCCTTTAGCGCCGCCGGTGACGATGACCACTTTATCTTTCAGTTGCAGGTCCATGCGCTAGCCTCGGAGGTTGAAGAAGCCGCCGTCAATGGGATAGTCCACGCCGGTGATGAACGCGGCTTCGTCCGAACATAAGAACAGGGCGAGAGAAGCGACCTCTGCAGGCTCCGCCATTCTACCGATCGGTTGCGCTTTTGCCAGCTTCTCAAACATTTCTTTTTCGCGTCCGGGATACGTCTTCTGCAGATAGTTGTCGACAAAGGGCGTGTGAACTCGAGCGGGCGAAATACAGTTGCACCGAATATTGTGGGCGAGATAGTCTCGGGCGACGGAATAGGTCATCGCAATGACCGCTCCTTTGCTCATGGAATAGGCGAAGCGCTCGGGCAGGCCGGACGATCCGGCAATCGAGGCCATGTTCACAATCACTCCGCCGCCATTGTCTCTCATGTGTCCGACGACAGCGCGCACGCAATTGTAGAAGCCCGTGACGTTTACTCGAAAGACCTTATCGAAGTCTTCCGGGGTCGTGCTTTCTACTGTGCCGATATGCGAGATTCCGGCGTTGTTGACGAGGATGTCAACACGCTCCGTGCGGAAGAATTCGTTGAATTGGGCATTCACCGACGCCTGGTTGGTCACATCGCAGAGGTGGAAGGAAGCGTTGCCGCCGACGTCGGTGATCCGTTGGCAGGTCGCGACCGCGGCGGTCTCAGTGACATCCAGAATACGGATTGCCGCGCCTTGCTCCGCGAATCTGAAAGCGATGGCTTGCCCGATGCCGCTGCCGGCGCCGGTGACGACGGCGACTTTGCCGTCGAGCCGGAAATTTCGCGCGGTAGTGTCTTGGCTGTTCAGAGCGAGACGCCTCGCTTCCAGGGAATGAAATCTTCTTGAGCTTTCTGCTCGGCCTTCGTTCGCAATTCGCCGTTCGCCACCTGAATGACGAGATCCAGGATCGTCTCGCCCATCTGCTCGATGGTTCTCTCACCGGCGACCACGGGGCCAGTATCGATGTCGATGATGTCGTGCATGCGCTGCGCGAGATCTGAATTGGTGGAGAGCTTGACGACCGGAGCGATCGGATTTCCGGTCGGTGTGCCGAGGCCGGTAGTAAATAATACGACGCTGGCTCCGGCGCCGACTTGCGCGGTAACACATTCCACGTCGTTGCCGGGCGTGCACTGCAGATTGAGACCAGGCTCGGTTGAGTACTCGGGATAGTCGAGCACGGCCGTGACTGGCGAAGTGCCGCCCTTCTTGGCGGCTCCGGCGGATTTCATGGCGTCGGTTAAGAGCCCGTCGCGCATGTTGCCGGGAGAGGGATTCATATCGAAGCCAGAGCCTACGGCAGCGGCGCGGGCGGCGTAGGCGCGCATGAGTTGGATGAAGCGGTTGCCGACTTCTTTATTTCTACTGCGGTTGATGAGTTCCTGTTCCACGCCGCACAGCTCGGGGAATTCTGAAAGGATGGCTCGGCCGCCGAGAGCGGCGAGCAGATCGGCGGTGTGTCCGATGGCGGGATTCGCTGAAATGCCGGAGAAGCCGTCCGAGCCTCCACACTTCAGGCCGAGGCACAGACTTGAAAGAGGTGCAGGGGAGCGCTGGGCTTTGTTGGCTTCGATCAGCCCGAGAAACGTTTGCCGGATTGCTTCCGACATCATGGCAGCCTCGGAGCCGCTGCGCTGTTGCTCGAGGGTGAACAGAGGCTTGTCGAATTTGGCATTGCGCTTACGAATTTCCTCACGGAGAATTGCGATCTGCGCGTGCTGGCAGCCCAGGCTCAGGACCGTGGCCCCCGCAACGTTGGGGTGGTGAAGATAGCCGGCGATGAGGCCGCAGAGATTGTTGGAATCCTCGCGCGTACCGCCGCAGCCGCCTTCGTGCAGGAGAAACCGGATGCCATCGAGGTTTTCGAAAAGGCGGCTTGCCGGGGCCGCAATCGCAGCAGCGGGGAAGGCGTGCGCATCGATCTTTTCCGCTTGGCCCTCGCGAAACAGATGCGCTAACTCGGCGACCTGGCGGCGGTAGAGTTGGGGCGCGGCGAAACCAAGCTCTTCTTCGAGGGCCTGCTTCAGGACCTGAATGTTTTTGTTCTCGCAAAAGACGAGAGGAACGACGAGCCAGTAGTTTCGCGTGCCGACTTGTCCGTCGGAGCGGCGATACCCCTGGAAAGTTTGGTGCGTCCGGCGGGAAACGTCAGGCGGCGTCCAATGAAAATCGTCAGACTGCTCGCGGAAGGGCGCGGCCTGGTGCTGGACGTTGGTCGTGGTTAGAAGTTCTCCGGCCGCGATGGGTTTGACTGCTGTACCTACTAAAACGCCGTACATTACGACGCTGTCACCGACATTGATGCTGCGCCTGGCGAACTTGTGTTTGGCGGGAACATTCTTGAGAAGAGTGTAGGTCTGCCCTTCGAATTCGACGCTTTCATCGGCTCGCAAGTTGGTGAGGGCGATCAAGACGTTGTCGCGAGGATCGAGTTGGAGAAGGGAGCGAGACATGGGCGACGTATCGCGCGTCCGGACATTGTAAAACATTGGTCGGGCGATGGCTGTGCTGAGGGAAAAGCGTCGAGTTGCGCCGACCGACAGCCGAGGTGGCTGTCACCACATAAACATTTTTTGCACGGGCCCTCTTACCTCGCCTGCAGGCGCCAGAACCGCTGCGCGTTGCCGCCGAGGACAGCATCTTGCCACTCTGGCTTTCGTGCCATCAGGTAAGCCTTCACGACATTGACCGCTCGCGCGTAGGGTGCGGCCACGAGACATACCGGCCAGTCGGAGCCAATCATGAGGCGGTCCGGTCCGAACGATTCGAAGGCTACGTCGAGGAATGGGCCGATATGCGCGGGTTGCCAATGCTGCCAGTCGGCCTCAGTGACCAATCCCGAAAGTTTGCAGAATACGTTGGGGAAGGCAGCGAGGCGCCTGATGCCGCGGGCCCAGGAATCGATTTCGCCGCTCTTAATGGGCGGCTTGGCCAGATGATCGAGGACAAAGCGCTGGCGCGGGAAGCGCTCGACAAACTCGGCGGCTACGGGAAGATGTTTGGTGTAAATCAGGATGTCGTACGCGAGGTCGAATTCCTCGAGCACGGAAATACCGTTCAGAAAATCACGCTGAAGCAGGAATCGATCGTCGGATTCACTCTGCACGATGTGGCGGATGCCAACCAGTTTGGGGTTTCGAGCCAGGACTTTGAGTTGTGAACGAATGTCGGGGGAGCGAAGATCGACCCATCCGACGACTCCTAGGATTGATGGAGAGCGCTCGGCCAACTCCAGAAGCCAGCGAGTTTCTTCGAGCGTTTGGCGGACTTGCACGGCAACCGAGCCGTGGAAGTAATTGTTGTCAAGTTCGGGCTTCAAATCCGCTGGCAGAAAATTGCGGCGCAGAGCGAACATTGATTCATCGATCCAGTCGTATTCCGACGGATTGTAGATCCAAAAGTGCTGGTGGGCGTCAATGTGGATGGGTTGCACGAGTATCCCATCGTAGCGCAGGTACTCATGGCACGCAGCTGTTTCCGACTGTGGTTCGAAGCCGCATGCACAAGGGGTCGGAGGGGGTGGTGTATTATCTTGCAACGCTTTGCGGCGTTCGACACTGGTATTGCTGGGAGTAGACATCCATGAACCTTGATAAGAGATTGTTGCAAAGCCTTCCCAAGGTCCTGTTGCACGAACATTTGGATGGTGTGCTGCGGCCGGAGACGGTGATCGAGCTGGCGAGAGATGCGAAATATGCCGACCTTCCCGCGGTTTCTCCCGAGGCACTTCGCGAGTGGTTCTTTCGCGGAGCAAATCAAGGGAGCCTGGCGAAATATCTCGAAGGATTTGCACACACGATTGCCGTGATGCAGACGGAAGAGGCGCTGCAGCGCGTGGCGTACGAACAGGCAGAAGACCTGAGCCGGGACGGGATTGTGTATTTCGAAACTCGCTTCGCGCCGGTTTTTCATACGCAGAAGGGGCTGACCCATCAGCAGATTGTTGCGGCGGTGCTCAAAGGATTGGAACGCGGGCGAAAGGATTTCGGAATTGCCTCGGGATTGATCATTTGCGCGATGCGCAATATGAATACTTCGCTGGAAATGGCGGAACTGGCGGTTGATTTTCGGGCGCGTGGAGTGGTCGGGTTCGATCTGGCCGGCGAGGAAGGTGGTTATCCGCCGAAGAAACATGTGGATGCGTTTCACTATATTCAGCGAGAGAATTTCAATATCACGATTCACGCCGGCGAAGGTTACGGAAAGGAATCGATCTGGCAGGCGATTCAGTATTGCGGGGCGCATCGTATTGGGCACGGGACGCGGCTGATCGAGGATATTGCGGTTGTGGACGGGAAGGCTGTGAAGTTGGGAGATCTTGCCCAATACGTTCTCGACAAGCGCATTCCGCTGGAAATTTGTTTGTTGAGCAACGTTCATACCGGCGCTGCGCCGAGTCTGGCCGAGCATCCCTTCAAGATTCTTTATCAGGAGAAATTTCGCGTCACGCTGAACACGGACAACCGGCTGATGAGTAACACGACGATGACGAAAGAATTTGAAGCTGCCGCCGAGACCTTTGCACTGACTCTCAATGATTTCGAGAAAATTACAGTCAACGCGATGAAGAGCGCCTTTCTGCCGTATAAGGAGCGTTGCGATTTCATTTATTCCTCGATTAAGCCGGGGTATGCGCGGATTCGGGGAGCGATGGGGTGAAGGACGATTCCGTGAAGAATGGGCGCCGAGATGATCGTTGCAGTCCGCTTGTGCCCTTCATGCTCACGCTCGTACTGTTTTCGATTTGCTCTGGCTGTCTTTCGGGCCAGACGGCTTCCGCTGCGCCGATTCGGGTCAAGGTTGTTGTGGTGACCATGTTTGAGCGCGGCGAAGACACTGGCGACACTCCGGGTGAATTTCAGCTTTGGGTGGAGCGTGAGCATCTTGACCAGATTCTTCCGCTGGATGCGGGTTATCACCACGTGCGTATGAACAAGGATGGAGTGCTCGGTATGGTCACAGGAGTGGGAACGGCGAAGGCCTCGGCGTCTGTGATGGCTCTGGGTCTTGATCCGCGGTTCGATTTGTCGAAGGCGTATTGGATTGTTGCGGGCATTGGCGGGGGCGATCCGGCGGATGTGTCGGTTGGGTCAGCGGTTTGGGCGGATCATGTGGTGGATGGCGACCTGGCGTTCGAGATTGATGCGCGGCAGATTCCCGCGAGTTGGCCGACCGGCTACGTTCCGCTGCGGAAGGGCACACCTTACGAGCAGCCTGCCAGCGACGAGTATGGGGAAATGTACAGTCTGAATCCGGGATTGGTGGGCTGGGCATTTCACCTTACGCAGAACGTTGTGCTCGCGGATTCTGACGCGATGCGTAAATCGCGGGCACGCTTCGTGGGATTCCCGAATGCTCTGAAGCCGCCGTTTGTGACGCGAGGCGATACGATGTCGGCCGGAACGTTTTGGCATGGGTCGAAGATGGACGAGTGGGCGAACGCGTGGACTCGCTACTACACAGGCGGCAAGGGGAATTACATGGTCGCGGCCATGGAGGATTCGGGGACAATGCAGGCGCTCACGTTCCTGAGCCAGGCGCGGCGGGTTGATCTGCAGCGGGTGCTGGTGCTGCGCACGGTCAGCAACTATGATCGCGAAGCTCCGGGCGTGCCAGCTGCGGAGAGCTTGCAGGAGATGGTTTCGGGCAACTACTCGGCCTATATGCCAGCACTGGAAGCGGCCCAGATCGTCGGAGATAAAGTGGTGCGAGATCTGGTGGAACATTGGGCGCAACGAGAGTCGAGCATTCCTCCCGCGCCGTAGACTGCTCTTTCGAGAGCCTACTTCGATAACGCTGCGAGAGTCTCGGCGAGTACCAGTGTTCCCCGGACGATGTCGTCGGGAGCGGCGTATTCGTCGGGGCGATGGCTGTATCCGTTGCGGCAGGGGATGAACAGCATGGCGACAGGAGCGATACGCGCGATGAAGAGTGAGTCGTGATAGGCGCGGCTGACCATGGGAATAAAATTCAGTTGGTGCTTGCGGCAGGATTGAGCGAGCGCTTCGATGATTGGGGGGGCGCAGTCGGCGGGCGCGTCGGCGTTGAGTAGTTCGGAGTGAATCACGACGCGCCGCTCGGTCGCGATCGAGTTGCATTTGGTCTCGATGGTCTGCATGACACGGTCTCGGCGCTGCAGATCGGTGTCGCGGATGTCGACATTAAGTCGGACACGGCTTGGGATGCTATTTACCGCGCCGGGAAAGACGTCGCAGATCCCAACCGTTGCGACTGTGTCGATTGCTCCGCTGCTGCGCGCGGCGAGCTCAACTGCCAGAATCATCTCGGCGGCAGCGCAGAGAGCGTCGCGACGGTCGGGCATCAAGACTCCACCGGCGTGGCCACCGGAGCCTTCGATCAAGATGCGGAGACTCGCTGGTGCGGCGATGTTGGTGACGATGCCGAGGGGAATGTGCTGTTGCTCTAACAGTGGGCCTTGTTCGATGTGCAACTCGACGAATGCTGCGTAGTAGCCGCTCGGCAACTTCACTTGCTCGAGTACACCGCTGAAACCAGCTTCCCGGCGCACGTCGTCAAGCGTTGCTCCGTCGTTGTCTGTTAGTTTTCGCGCCGCATCCGGGGAAAGACTGCCCGAGAGCAGCCTGCTTCCCAGACAGCCGATTCCGAAACGCGTGGGCTCTTCGGACGTGAAGATCAGTAATTCGATCGAGTGTCTCGGGCGGAATCCGCTTTTCTGCAACGCGCGAATCGCTTCCAGGCCTCCTAAGACGCCGATGACGCCGTCATATTTTCCGGCGTTCGGAATGGCGTCGATGTGTGATCCAGTGCCGACCACGGGCGCGCTCGGATCAGCCCCGTTCCAGCGAGCAAACGTGTTGCCTATGGCATCCTCGCGGAGGGTGAGCCCGGCTTCCTCGCAACGCGCCTTCATCCATGCCCGAGCCCTGAGATCGGAGGGGGTAAAAACAATTCTGGTAACGGCCGGCGGCTCGGCTTCGGAAATCAAGGCGAGGGCTTCGATTTCGGAAAGTAGGCGCTCGCGATCGATGGTTAAGTTCATCGTTGCAAGCCCGCCAGGGGATGGCGGTTCCAGTCTTTGTAGATCAGATATTTGGCGGGGACCTTGCCGATGGCTCCGAACCACTGTGGACACCAGGCTCCCATCCAGATGAAGTCTCCCGCGGTTACCGGATACCACGAGTCGCCGAGACGGTAGATTCCGCCGCCCTCGAGCATGAGGAGTCCGTGCTCCATGACATGCATTTCGACCATGCTGAGCGCGGCGCCGGGCTGGTAGACCATTGTGTTGACGGCGAAGTCGTAGCTCATGCCGTCCGGTGGCAAGTCGGGCAGGAGGCACTTTACCTGCAAAGAGGGATCGTCGCCGAGCGGATGTGAGGAGATGGTCTCCTCGCTCGAAATAATTAAATGCGGAGGATGGATGCCGTCGAGGGATTCATAGCGCTTCTCAATGAGCGCGACCCGGCTTGTTTTGATGGCCGTCAGCCGATGCGGCAAACCTTCGGGGATGTAGGCATAACCGTTAGCGCTCAATTTCTTCGATTTGCCCCCGACTTCGAGTTTCACGATGCCTTCAATGACGAAGAGGAAGCGTTGCGCGGGCGTGTTGCCGAGTTCTCCTCCGGCTTCGAACTCAGCACTGTATTGCGTGAACCGCGCGCCCAGAGCCGGGTTGATGTGCACAATCGCCGAGCAGGCCTTCATCCCGGGCAAGACGGTGCGAACAAAAGTATCCGGAGTCAGCAGTAGATGGTTGGGTTGTTGCGAGCTGCGGGTGCGGCCAAGATTATGCACGAGTTGTCCTTTGGTGAAATTCGGGAGACGCGGCGAGGTGATCGAGAAGATGCAATCCGCATGTAATCGCCTTCTCAACGTCTTCCCGCACGACCGATTCAGCAGGGTCGTGGCTGATGCCGCCGGGGGATCGCAGAAAAATCATCGCACTCGGAATCTTCTCGGCGAGGATCATGGCGTCGTGGCCGGCGCCGCTGACCATGCGATGCGGCTTGCAGCCGGTTTTGGCGATGGCGCGTTCTATAGCGTCGACGATAAATGGGTCCATTGCGACTGCGTTCTGGCTTAATAGAGTATGCTGCCGCACTGACAATCCGCGGCGCGTAGCAATCTCGTGGGCCTGATGAATCAGGTCGTGCACGGCGCGAGTGTGAGTCTCATCAGAGCTGTGACGGACGTCGAGGGTCAGGCGCGCCTCGGCGGCGATCACGTTCGTGGCTCCGGGCTTGACTTCGATTTTTCCCACGGTCGCGACCAGTCCGGGGATCTGCGTCGCTGTGTGCTCGACCGCTGCGATCCATTCCGCGGCCCCTGCAAGGGCGTCGAAGCGAAGGTGCATGGGTGTTGTTCCGGCATGATTGGCGCGGCCCAGGAACGTGAACTCTAATCGGCTCTGGCCGACGATGGCTTCGACCGCGGCGAGGGGGAGATTTAATGTTTCCAGAACCGGACCCTGTTCGATATGAAACTCGAGGTAGCCGAGAGCATCCCTTTTTAGCTCAGCTTTCGAAAGATCGCCGGGATTCAGTCCGAAGTTTTCGATTGCCTCGCGCACGGAGATGCCGCGAGGATCACGAACAGCCAGGAGCCCCTGATCGAGTCTGCCTACCAACGCGCGGCTGCCAATGAACGGAATGCCGAAGCGAACTCCTTCCTCTTCCGAAAAGCCAACCACTTCGATCACGAAGGGAAGCCTGCGTCCATGCAATTCTTCGAGTAGCGCGACGGCGAGTAGAACTCCTAGGACGCCGTCGTATGCTCCGGAGTTGGGGACGGTATCGAGGTGCGAACCAATCAGGAGTCGGGGGGCGTTCGACTGTGCGGCGGGATAGAGTCCGCGGAGATTTCCGGCGGCGTCGATCTGCACGGGAACGCCGAGCGGCTCGAGCCAACGAGCGATTTCCCGATGGCACTCGCGCATGGGCGGCGAGAGGAACGTGCGGCGCGTGCCGAATGAGTCTTCCGAGAGTGCTGCGAGCCGCTGGCAGCGGGCGATGACTTCGGCAGCGCGGGTTGTGGTCTCAGCAGTTGTCACGGGATTTCCGAGTTTGACGATCCGGTCATGATCAGGATTTAAGACTCGCGTATCACCTTCGCCGCTGCCCAGCCGACAACTACGAGGGCAACGAGGACTTCCCATGCGTATTTATTCCCGTAGGTCGCAACCGGAAAGTGATTGCTGATCATGATAAAGACAACGGGAACCGCCATGAAAGTGTTGTGTTTGGATCGCAACTTGGCTTGTGCACCGAGGGATGGATCGAAGGCTTGTCCGGCAGCGGCGACTGCGATCATTTTGCGCTGGGAGGGAAGAATTCGGAACCAGACGTTGGCGGTCATGATTGTTCCCATCACGGCGCCGAGGTGGATGTAGGCCGCGCGTCCGCTGAAGATGTGGGTCAATCCCCAGGCGAGCGCAGCGATCATGACGAGCGAGAATACAGCGAACCCGGGTTCTGATTTGCCCAAACGCGACTGCAGGGCCAGGTCGTACACGAGCCATCCACCGGCCATTACGGCGATGCCGGTGGCGATGCCGAGTGCCTGCGAGATGTCGGCGATGTCGGGATCGATGAGCCCACTGCTGGAGTAGTAGACGAGAGTGAGCAGCAGCAGGCCGCTTAGCCACGTCATGAGCGCCTCCCAGCGGAACCAATGGACCTGCTCGGGTCCGACTTTAAGTGATTTCTGCTTGTCGACAGTGTAGAAACCGCCGCTGTGCACCATCCATATTGATGGATTCGCCTCGTTTACCGGCGCGTTCTTGGCGAGCTTGTTGAATTGCCCGTCGAGCCAGGTGAAGTAATAAGTTTGGCCGACCCACATGATCGCGGCGAACACGTGAGTCCAGCGCACGAGCAGGTTGAGCCATTCGCGGATTGACGAGGTCACCTTGTCCACTCCATCGGACGAAAAGTTGTTCAGCTCCCGCGGTAAGTTGTGTATCCGTTCGGGCTCAGCAGAAGCGGAATATGAAACTGTGATTCGCTCTCTTGTGCCCGGAATGTGATTTCGACGACGGGATACAGAGTTGCGATCTTCAGTTGCGCGAAATACGTCCCGGTTTCAAAAGTCAGACGATAGGCTCCGGCGGAGAGGTCTTCGTCTCGCGGCAATAGCTGAGCACACCGACCGTCTTGATCGGTGTGCGTGGAGATCAACAACTGCCAGGCTCCGGAGCCGTTTTGTTTTTCCAGCCGCACGGGCACGTCTGCGGCGGGCTTGCCGTGAACCAGGTCGAGAATGTGAGTCGAAATGCGTTTCATGATTGGAGCCATTTCTTCAGGCGGAGTTCGGTAATCTGCCGTTGTTGTTCGGCGGCTTCGTGCAGTTCGGTATCGGCGTCGTTATGCAGACGTTGTTGCAAGATCGCTAGAATCTCCGGCGCAGACTTGCCGGTCGCGCACACGATGAAGATTCGGTTGAAGCGCTGCTCGTATTCTCGATTGGTATCGGCCAATGCGGCTTTTGTTTCAGCCTCAGCGTCGGCTACGTCTCGCTGCTCTTGCGCCGACCAGGTTGCCGATTGAGCAGACGGAGGCCGGGATGCACGGGTCTCGCCGATGCGCGGATGACTTTGGAATGCTTCCATCCAGTCGGACGGACTAAGACTGCGCCAGATTTCGCCCGACACACGCAGGAGTGTATCTTCGTTCGCGAGTGGTCTGCGGGCGACCATGGAGTGGGCCCAGGCTCTCGAAGAGCAGCAGGGAACAATCTCAGCGAGGGCTTCGTCGGGCGGAAGGAGATTCCATTGCGCCAGGACATTCTTTCCATCTTCCCGCTCTGTTCCTCTTCGCTCGGAGTTCAGGCGATTCAGGAACTCAACTACGAGATTGCCGGCGACGGCTGCGCGATATTTTGCCGTCGATCGAATGTCGTCGATGGGGCGGATCTCGGCAGTCACAGTCTTTCTCGCCAAGAGTAACAGGGCGGAATCGATCGACTTCCCCTTTACGGCTTGTTCAGTCTCGCGTAGACGAAGCGGGACGGGCGCAATACTTCCGAGAGCGATACGGACATCTTCGATCGCGCCATCCACGAGGCGGCCAAGAGCGGCGATGCAAACCTTGGAGATGGCTTGCGCGTTACGCGCCCCGACTTTTCGGGCGTGGCTGAAATATTTCGCGAACCGTCGAGGCAGACAGACCGCCTGAATCAACTCGTCGGGCGCGAGAAGAGTCTTCTTATATCCCGTGTGGAACGTGACGTAGGGGACGCGGCGCTCGCCGCGGACCGACACCAGGATCAATTCGGCTTCGTATACGAGTAGAGCTGGCAGAGAATCGGCTGCAGGCGATGCGTTTACGATGTTGCCGCCGATCGTCCCTCGATTCTGGTTGGCGATGCCGCCGGTCCATCGCGCGGCAGTGGCCAGAAGGGGAAACTCAGTTGCGACAACTTCGTGGCGGCGAAGATCGGTGTAGGTACACGCTGCGCCGATGCGAATTTCGTCGGCCGTCACATCGATACGGCGCAATTCGGGAAGGTTCCAGATGCTGACCACTTTTCGTGCTGGCAGTTTTCCGGCAGCGTATTGCACCATGATGTCGGTGCCGCCCGCAATCGGAAGCCACGCGCCCGGGTCGCTGGCCAGCAGCGAGACAATCGCATGCAGGCTGGCCGGCGCGACCATTTCGTAGTCGGAGGGATTCGATCTCATATTATCAACCCCGTCGTCCCCGTCGTCGTCCTCGGCTCCGGTCTGCGGCGCGCGGCTTCGGACACGGCTTCGATGATCTGGCTGTAGCCGGTGCAGCGGCAGAGATTGCCGGAAAGGCCCTCGCGGATTTCGTCGGCCGTGGGCTCGGGTCTACGATTCAATAGATGGGCGGCCGCGAGAATCATTCCGGGCGTGCAGATGCCGCACTGAGCGCCGCCGCACTCCAGAAAAGTTTCCTGGAGCAAGTGAAGCGACTCTCCGGCTGCGAGTCCTTCGATGGTGACGATGCTGGCGCCTGCAGCCTGGAGAACGGGGATGAGGCAACTGTTCACGAGGGCACCGTCCATCAATACCGAGCACGAGCCGCACTCGCCTTCTCCGCAACCTTCTTTTGCGCCGGTGAATCCCAGTTTCAATCGCAATACGTCGAGCAGTCGCTCCATCGGGTAAGCACGGATCTTCCTCGGCTCGCCGTTGACGGTGAGTGAAATGTCGGATTGGGCCTGGCTCGCGCGAAAATCAGTCATCGGACTAGCTCGGTCGAGTGAGATGCGGTCGGCGACGATGCTGCGAGGCCCTCCATGATGTCTTCCGGTAGCAGAGGAATGGAATCGAAACGAACTCCGAGCGCGTCCTCGACTGCGTTGACGATCGCAGGAGCGGGGCCGTCCATGGGAAGTTCGCCGATGCCCTTGGCGCCATAAGCGCCGTGGACATTGCCCAACTCCTCGAAGAACACGCGAATCGGCGGCAGGTCGCTCGACGTGGGCATGATGTAGTTGGTCATCTGGGCGTTCTGCATGCGACCGTTTTGCCAGACCACTTTTTCGTAGAGGCTGAAGCCGATGCCCTGGGCAACGCCGCCGATGACTTGTCCGCGCGCCAGAAGCGGATGCAGGACCTTGCCGACTTCCTGGAGCGCGACGAAGTCGTCTACCGCGGCGCTGTAGGTATTCAGATCGACAGTGACTTCCGCAACGTAGACTGCCCAGGCAAATGCGGCGTAGGCTTCTCCGCGATAGGCTTGATCGTCCCAGAAGATTCCGGTTGGCGGCTCGTAGCGAGACCAGGATCGGAGCTGTCCATGCGCGGCCACGTGCTGCTGGCACGCTGCGCGAAACTCGTCGGCGGAGTAGCCTTCGCGCAGCACATTGGAGGAGATGAGAGTCTGCGCGATTCCGAGGGCCGCGGATTGCACCAACTTTCCCACCACCATCACGGTGCGGGAGGCGACCGTGGGGCCGCTGTTGGGAACCTCTAAAGTGTCGGGTTGCGCCATGCTCACACTTTCGTAGGGCAGACGAAGGGCTTCGGCGGCGATCTGACTCAGCACGGTCTTTGTTCCTTGGCCGAACTCCGTGCTCGATACCAGCACTCGGACGCTGCCGTCAGCGCAGCCTTCCACACCGACGACCGAACTCAGATAGCGCTCGCCCGATCCCGTGAAGCCGGCGCCGTGAAGAAATGCAGCGATGCCCATGCCTTGTTTGAGCGCGCCATCCGAATTAGTTTTCGTGAAAGTCCGTTTCTTGGATTCATAATCAGAAACTTCCAACGCACGGTCCAGCAATTTTCCCAGATCGATTGGCTCGGTTATTACCTGTTGGGTTGTAGTGTCCTGCCCCGGCTGCAAAAAATTTCGGCGGCGAATCTCGACGGGAGAAAGGCCTACGGTCTGCGCGATGCGGTCCATGTGCCGCTCCATGGCAAACAGGCTCTGGGGCGCGCCAAATCCGCGGAAGGCGCCGTGGGGCGGGGCGTTGGTGGCGACGGCCTTCCCGCGGATACGGATACTCGGCCAGTAATAAGGTCCGCCGGCGTGAATGACACCGCGGGAAAGGACCACAGAGGAAAGAGTCGCGTAGGCTCCGCCGTCGATGGTGAAGTCGATTTCTCCGCCGAGAATCTTGCCGTCGCGGCTGACGGCGGTGCGATGGCGAGTGCGCGAGGGATGTCGTTTCGTTGTGGCCGCCATATCTTCCTGGCGGTCGTAAATAATCTTTACGGGCTTTCCGGCTTTGATCGCGAGCAGCGTTGCATGCGCCGCGATCATCGACGGATATTCTTCCTTCCCGCCGAAAGCGCCCCCGGTTTCCATCTGCACGACTCGAACCTTTTCCGCCGGCAAGTCGCAGAGTGCCATGAGCGCTTTGTGAATGTAATAAGGGCATTGCAGCGAGCCCCAGACGGTGATCCCCTGGGTGGCATCAAAGGCTGCAATCATGCCGTTATTTTCGATGTAAAGCTGCTCCTGCGCGCCCGTGGAATATTCGCCCTCCACGATGAAGTCGGCCTTGGCCCATACAGAGTCGTTGCTGCCTTTTTCGATCAGGTAAGTTTTGAAGATGTTGTCCTCGCCCCAGATGACTTGGGAGCGGCGCTCACTTTCTTCGATGGTGAAGATGCTGGGGAGCGGATCGTACTCGATGGATACAGCGGCAACCGCCTGGGGAAGAACATGGCGATCAGGATGCGCTAACAACAGGATGGGCTCCTCGGGGTGGTTGACAAATTGAGTCGCCAGGCAGGGCTGGTCTTCGCCGATCAGCGCGATGCAGTTCTTGCCGGGGATGTCCTTTGCGGAGACGATCGTGAATTCGTCCCAGGGGATCGCTGGATCGAACGTGATCTTTTTAATCCGGCCGCGGGGAATCTGGCTGCGAACCGTGGCTCCGAAGAGCATGCCGGGTACGACCATGTCGTCAACATACTGCGACTTTCCAGTCACTTTGTCGCGCCCTTCCTTACGCGGGACTGATTGGCCGACGATGCGATCGGTGGTCATAGCGGCGTTTCGAGAATCGATCTGACTCCGTTGACCCAGGCAGACCGCCCAGTTTCGCGGATGGGATAGTGTATGACAGACTCAGGGACAATGGCGCAGGTGTGTGGCGGAGAGGGATAGAAAAAGGTTATGGCGGCGATCGATGGATTGGATTCGTGTATTCGCGTCCGGCGGGCTCGCCGGGGAAAGATCCTCCACTGAAGACTGGATTTCCACGCAGGTAAGTTGCCTTCACGACTCCGCGCAGGGTTTCTCCGAGATAGGGAGAAACGGGATGCCGGTAGTGCAACTTATCTGCCGACAGAGTGAATTCGCGGTCGGGATCGAACACAACGAAGTCGGCGTCGTTGCCAGCGACGAGGCGGCCCTTGCGCGCGTCGCAGCCGGCAAGGTTAGCCGGGGCCGCGGACATCCACTGCGCCAGATCGAGCAAAGTGAATCCGCGCTGGCTGGCCTCAGTCCACATCAGGGGCAGCGCGACGGAAACGCTGGCGATGCCTCCCCAGGCAGTTTGGAAATTGCCTTCGGCGAGGCGCTTCATCGCAGGAGGACATGGGGAATGGTCGGTCACCACGAGATCGATCGTGCCGTCTCGCAGGGCCTGCCACAATTTTTCATTATTTTCACGGCTACGAATGGGCGGGGCGCATTTGTTCAGGGTTGCGCCATTCGGGATCGTTTCGGCGGAGAGATGCAAGTAGTGAGGACAGGTCTCGACGGACACCGCGAGACCCTCGGAACGTGCGGCGCGGAGTTCTGGAAGCGCCTGACTGGTGGAGAGATGGACGATGTGCAGCCGAAATCCGAATTCGCGGCAGAGCGAGAGCAGCAGCCGAATCGCGGCCAGTTCCGTTTCGTCGGGCCGCGACTGCAGGTAAGTGGAGTAGCGGGTCCAATCCGCGTTGGCCAGCGCTTCTGTGGCGCGATCGATGGGGCCGGGAATCTCCGCGTGTACGAGTAGCGGCAGGCCAGTGCGGGCAACGTGCGGCAGAGCCGATCGCAATTGTTGCTCGGTCACCATGGTGAAGCCGTCGATGCCGGGATTGACCAGAAAACATTTGAACCCGGGAACGCCGGCGGCTGCGAGAGGCTCGATGTCGTCCTGGTTGTTGTGCACCACACCGCCCCATGCGGCCCAATCGACGCGGCATTTACCGTGTGCGGCCTGACGCTTAGCTTGCAGCGACGCGACCGTAGTAGTCGCGGGAAGACAGTTCAGGGGCATATCGACCAGCATCGTGTAGCCACCGGCGGCGGCGGCTCGGGTTGCGGTTTCGAAACCCTCCCACTCGCTGCGACCGGGGTCGTTGATGTGGACGTGGGAATCGACGAGGCCGGGAAGGATGGCTGCGTCGCCAAAGTCATTAAGCGTGTAACCATCGGGTACCTGATCCGGAGAAACAATGGTATGGATTCGTTCGCCTTCAACGAGGATGGCCGCTGGACGGATGCCTTCGGGAGTGATCACCCGTCGAGCGAGGAAGGCTTGCAAGCTCAAAATATCGGCTCCTTGGAAGTTCGGCGATTGCGCACGGGCGAGATCCCGATAGATTTCGCTTTTCCATTCATGTGCTGTTTACGGCTGAGACAGCATTTTACGAAATTCTAAGTCCGGCTTATACTCGCTTCTCAGCGAAGCGGCTGCGAAAAGAGTCCATGTCGACTGATTTGCGGGTTCGCGGGTTGCTGACGCCAGCAAACCCTTGACTACGAATCGATAGAGTCGACGCATGGACAATGCTTTCATGGCTCGCGCCATTCAGCTTTCGATCGACAACGTCCTCTCCGGACGCGGCGGGCCTTTCGGCGCAGTCGTGGTGAAAGACGGTGCCATCATTGCCGAAGCGGCCAATCAGGTCACCGCGACGAATGATCCTACCGCGCACGCAGAAGTGCTCGCCATCCGCGTTGCGTGCGCGAAGCTTGGAGTCTTCGATCTCGAGGGTTGCGAGATTTACACCTCTTGTGAGCCCTGTCCCATGTGCCTGGGGGCCATCTACTGGGCCCGCTTGTCCCGGGTTTACTTCGGCAACGCCGATGCGGATGCAGCGAGGATCGGGTTCGATGATTCTCTGATTTATCGCGAGATCGCCCAACCGCACGCGCAGCGCAAGATTCCGATGATTCAGATGATGCGGGAAGAAGCACAGGCGGCGTTCCGCGCCTGGGAAAACAAGCCGAACAAAATCGAGTATTAAGTCCGATCCGCCTGTCCCGAAGTTGACGGAGTAAGTTGAGCGAAGAAGCTACGGGAGGAAGTTTGATCGATCGCTATTTCAAACTCACCGAGAACAAGACAACCGTCAGGCAAGAGATGCTGGGCGGCCTCACCACGTTCGTGACGATGGCCTACATTGTCGTGGTGAACCCGCAGATTCTTGCCAAGGCAGGGATGCCGGCGGACGGAGTGGTGTTTGCGACGTGCGTCTCGGCGGCGGTGGCGACGCTGGTGATGGGACTCTACGCCAACTATCCCATCGCGTTGGCGCCGGGTATGTCTCTAAATGCCTACTTCACTTATTCGGTTTGCATCGCCATGCATGTTCCGTGGCGCACGGCGTTGGCCGTGGTGTTTTGTTCGGGCATTCTTTTTCTTGTGCTCACGGTTACGCGAGTTCGCGAACAGATTGTCAACGGCATGCCCGACTGCCTGAAACATTCGACTGCGGCTGGAATTGGAATGTTCATCGCGTTTGTGGGACTGCGCAACGCGAAGCTGGTGGTGGCCAATCCGGATACGTTTGTGGGCTTGGGCAGCTTCGCCGACAAGGAAGTGCAGACCGCGTGTTTCGGTCTTGGGCTGACATTGATTCTGATGTCGCGAAAACTGCACGGCGCCATTCTGGTCGGTATTTTCGGTACTACGTTGCTCGGAATTCTTCGCGGGATCACGCAACGGCCCACGGCAGTGTTCGCGATGCCGCATCCTTCGTCCACTTTTCTGCAGCTTGATTTTCATGGGGCCGCACACCTCGGCTTGCTCGAAATCTTGTTTGCCTTCCTGTTTGTGGATCTGTTCGACAATGTCGGCACGCTGGTGGGGGTATGTGAACAGGGCGGCTTCGTCAAGGACGGCAAGATACCTCGCGCGGGGCGGATTCTGGTGGCGGATGGAGTGGGCACCGTCGTGGGCGCGCTGACGGGAACATCGACTGTGACCAGTTATATCGAGAGCGCGGCCGGAGTGGCCGCGGGAGCGAGGACCGGCTTGAGCAATGTCGCGGTGGCCGCGCTTTTTCTGCTGGCTACATTCTGTTCGCCACTGGCGACCGCGATTCCAGCCTATGCGACGGCCCCGGCGCTGATTCTGGTGGGCGTGCTGATGACGCAATCGATCGCGCAGATCGCGTGGCAGGATTTCAGCGAAGCGGTCCCAGCATTTATCACTATGCTGGCCACGCCGCTTACGTTCAGCATCGCGACCGGACTCAGCCTGGGATTAATTTCCTACACCGTCGTAAAGATCGCCGCGGGAAAGATTCGTGAAGTAAACGCGTTGATCTGGATACTCACCATCCTGTTCGTTCTGCGCTACATCTATCTCGCCGCAGCGTGAAGCCTGTGGCAGTGCCCGCCAGTACTGGGTCGAGGCCGAGCGCTAACGCTGGTGCACCTCCAACTGAACCGGCCGCGCGACCGAGCTGACGTCCGGGTCGTAGTACTCATACACGCGTGATTGGAAGGTGTGGGCGCGGATGGGATACTTGGCACGCAGGCGAAAATGCAGCGTGACCGTATCGGAGGGCGCAATGGAATCGAAGTAGAGAATCGCCTGCGTTGCAGTAAGGCTGAACTTCTCCAGGTGCGCACTTTTCTGGCCGGCGCTTTTTTCGATGTAGGTCTGGAGATCCTCGCTCAGCAAGTCGAAGCCGGGAGGAATGCCGAGGTCGACCATCACCATATTCGCGGATTTGGGCAGATTGTTTCTGATGGTGGCGACGGCGGTTGCGATATCGTCCTGCGCGAGGCGCGTGCGGTCGTAGCCTACTTCGATGGAGAGCGCTTCGCTGGCCGGCTTCTCATCCCACGGTAGGAAGTAGCTGCCTACAATCTGGTAGGCTAGGCCGCCTTTGCCGTCGAACCGGATTTCCACGATGTCAGGGTTGTCGGAGGCTCCGGTCTTCGAGTCAGCGCTCTGCGAATCAAAGTTCTTCGAGGCGATACTCTTCAAGTCGACACCTTTGAAGACAAACTGATGGAGCAGGTCGTTGTTCTCCGCGGTTAGCGTGAGTTGCTCCAGCGGTTTGCCGTTGAGCAGAATCTGCAGCGTGCCACGAACGTCCGCTGCGCCTTTTTCAGTTGCCAGAAGAAGAGCGCGCAGCGCCATGATGGTGGCCTGCGTCGTGCCCCAGGTGCCGGAAGCATCTTTCTTGGACGCGACATAATTCATGGCCTTGCGGGCTGTGCCGGAAGCCTGACCCCACTTGAGCAGCGCTTGAACCGCGAGGCCCGTGGTCTCGACGCTGGCACTTGCGCCGGTCGAGTAGACACCGGTTTCGTCGGCGCTCCACCAGGCCTGTTCATCTTTTTCGGTGCGGGCATCGAGCAACAATTGCATGGCCTGGCGCGTGAAGCCTTTATCACCATCGCCCGCTGCGGAGTCAACCGCGAAGTTGGCGACGACGGCCAGCGTGTAGGCGTCGACCTTTGCGCTCATGTGACCGTCGACAAACTGCTTGGCTTTTTCGATCGCAGGCCCCTGGTAGCCCGTGTTCTCCAGCGACCAAGCGAGGTAAGCGGTGATGCGGAGGACGTCTGAGTTGTAACGGTTGGTCGCGCCTTCATTGATGAACTGCGTATCGGGCTTCCAGCTTCCGTCGGCCTGTTGCTGGCTGGCAAGCCACTGCTGAGTTCGTGAAATCAATCTTGGGTCCACGTCGTAGACTTTCGACATGTCACTGAATTCCATGAGTCCATAGGCGGTCAGAATTTTATTGGCTGGCGCCTGTCCGAACCAGGAGAAGCCGCCGCCAGGAACTTCAAACGTGAGCAGACGTTGATAGCCGTTGGCGATGTATCCCTCGGCCTTGGCGTGCACTTCGGGAGTCAACTTCTTGGTGCGCTTCATGTAATCGAGCGCCAGCACATTGGGATAAGTACTGGAGGAAGTCTGCTCGAAGCAGCCGCCCGGCATGCGCAGAATGCTATCCATGCCTTCGATCACCTGGCTCAAAGGGCCGGGGTAGAGTCTCACGAAAATCTTGCTCGCGTCAGGGATGGAATTCGTGGGGAAATTCAGTTCGTGTTGGACTGAGTTTTCGAGGCGACCGTTGAAGACAATATTCTGCTCGCGTCCGTTGGGAATGACTTCGATTTCGCGGACAACGATGTCAGCACGGTTGGATTTGCCATTCATTTGCGCCGACAGCGTCAGCTTGAATTTGCCGATGCGCTGGGCTTGCAGCGTGAACTGGGATCCACCCACATGGGAGGATTCAACTGCAACGGATTTGTCGGAGACGTCGTCGACCAGAGAGAACCAGTCGTCCGCTTGCAGTTTTAGACTGACGTCTCCGCGTGTGCCGGAGTAGTTGTACACAGCGACGGGAAGGGAAACGCGGTCGCCCTGCGTGAGTGTGACCGGGAGGTCGAGGTCAACGAAGAAATCCTGGAAAACTTTCAGACTCGAGGTGGCACTGCCCAGCGCGCCGTGGGTGGTGGATGCGAGCATGGCCATGCGCCAGGTGGTGATGGAGTCCGCCAGCGGAATCGTAATGCTGGCCACGCCGTTCTGGTCGGTGATGATCTCGGGATTGATGTAGAGAGCCTCGGGGAAATAGGAACGGACGTGCGCGGAGGGAGAAGAACCTTCTTTGTCCTTGGCGAGAGTCGCGCTGTTCGCCCCTGTTTGCTTGAGTTCCACCAGGTCCATGGCGTCGCGGCCGTTCATGGGTAGATTTGCGACACCTCTCACCGGGCCGCCAAATGCACCGCCCGCGGCCGGAACTGCCATCATAGCCATTTCAGTTTGGAGCACGGGACTCTCCGCGCTGACCTCAATCACCTCGGAGGATTGACCAACTGAGAGCGTTGCAGAGAGTTCCGCAAGGTCGCGCGCGCGCAGATTCACTTCCTGCCTGGCGACCCTGAATCCGCGCATCGTCACTTGAACCACATACTTGCCCGCAGGCACACCCCGCAGAAAAAATTGCCCCGCCGCATTAGTTTTTGCATTGCGCGTCTTTCCGCTGGAAACCTCGCGCACTTCGACGCTGGCCTCTGCCACAACGGCTCCGCTGGGATCGGTAACCGTACCCGTGATCTCCGCAAGACCATTGAAGGGCCCACGATCGTGTTCAAGCTTCACCTGAATTGCGGTTGTCGGCGAGTTCGGAGGCGCGATCGGATTCCTGCCGTTAAATAACAAGTAAGTCTGCAGATCATCGCCGGTGTTGAATCGACCATCCGGTCCAGCGCTGTGGACCATGTAATAGGTTCTTGTGGAATCCCACCGCATGGGTTCGAAGGTCAGGCTGTTGCCCCACGAATCTCGGCAGTCGGATCCGCATGCCTGCAGGATCTTCTGGTGGATTTCAGCGGCACTCCCCATCTTTGGGTCCAGTGCATAAGCCTTGCTGAGAGCCTCTGCCAACCGATTTACCTGCTTCTGAAAATGATCGCGGTAGCGTCGGGCATACTCGTCGTATTTCGTCATGGGCACGGTGCGGCCGAATTCGGTTTCGAATTTGTTTGCGCTTACGAGTTCGGTGGCGGAGAACAAGGCGCGGGCGGCCCGGTTGCGCTGTTCGGCTTTCGAGTCGTCCACGGGTTCGACAATCTCGGGCATACCGATGGAGTGGATCTCGTAGCGCGGCTGCATTACTTCCTGCTCGAGGTAGAAGAAGACTTTGGCGAAGCCGGGTTGCTTCTCAGCGAGCGCGAAGACCGCCTCATCCACTACTTGCAGGCCGAGAGCGGCGCTGACGCCCTCACCCCGGGAATTGGTTACGCGGAAGCGGATGCGGGCTTCCGCTCCGGGTTTATAAATGGGCGCATCGGCTAATGCGTCGATCTTGAGTTCGTCGGCCGGTTGCACGAAGACCAACCGATGATCGCCGACAGGCTGCGCGTTGCGGCTGAAAAGGTAGGCGCTGAAATCGACGGTTCCCGCCAGTTCCGGCGTCGCGGTGAGCGAGAGTGTGGCCTGGCCGTTTTCGATGTCAAGATCGCGGGTGAGCACGGTCTGCCCATCCTTGACGATGTCGAGGTAAGCGGCCCCGCGTTTCTTGGTTGAAAGGACCTTAAGGTTAATGCGGTCGCCGGCCTTATAGACTGCGCGTTCCGTTCGCAGCAGGATTTGATCCTCGCCCTCGCGGGTTTGAAGTTGAACTGCGCTCGATGTGCGGTTGCCTTTCTGGTCCTCAGCCTCGACCTGCAGGGTTTCCGCTCCGGCGCCGGGAGTAACGTTAACGATTGCAATGCCGCCTTCATCCGTGGTGATGCGGGTGATCGCGTCCTGTTTAGGGCTTCCTTTTGGATGAACCTTGAGGGTGGCGCGGGCCGGTGTTCCGTCAGGGTAAGAGGTCAGGATGAAAACCTGATTCTCGAGATTGGGAACGAGCGAACCTCCTTCCGGGACGGCGATGATGAGCAGAGGAGATGCGCTGACGGTAATAGGCTGGCCGCGGGTTTCTGCGTGGTCCGCGGAATCCTTCACTGTGGCCTCAATCAGAACGCGAGCCGCGCCCTGACTGAGCGGGCGTCCGGCGAAGTAAGTGGGCAGCTGAAGATCAAAATGATAGGCGCCCTCGTGATCCGTCTTGCCTTGGACCGAAGCCAGTTCAACGACCGAAACATCCATACCAGAGGCTTTGACGGTGATGCCTGCGTCCTCGACCGGCTTGCCAAAGAAATAGTTGGCATGAACGGTTCCAGTGACGTGATCGCCGGGGCGGTAGCCGCGCTTCGTCTTGCCGTCGCTGCCCGTGAAATCAACCGCGACTTTGAACTTGGGCAGAACGTAGCGTTCGACGTTGAGCGCGATTTCTGCGGTGTTGGCGGGCGCTTCGCTGTCACCCATCAGGGCGCGAAGATGGTAGGTGCCGAGGTTGACTTGATCAGCGAGTCCAAACTCCGCCGAGGCAATACCGAACCTGTCAGTTTGCGTTGCCTTCTTAAAGACCTTGTTGCCGCGAGAGTCCTCCACTTCGAAGGTTAGTTTGTGGCCGGCGGCGGCTTCGTGATTGGAGCGATCAAGAGCGAGTGCGCGGACATGAATCGTCTGGCCGGGCTGGTAGATCGGCTTTTCGGTGGTAAGGAGAATCGAAATCTTGTCTTCGAGCCGGACGGGTTGCGTAAGTTCGGTCGAGCCGATCGGCGTATCCACGACATAACGCAATTGATAATCACCCACCCGGCCGGCCGGGAAACGGAACTGGGCTTCGGTGGTTCCGCGCCGATTGAACTGACCGGTGAACAGGGTCGACGCCTTGTTATCGGCGGCGACAAATTCGATTTTCACCATACCGCGTCCGGCGATGATCGCGTCGTGGGAATCGGTGACGATGACTCGAACTGCCGCTTCTCCGCCTGCCAGGTAAGATTGCTGCCCCAGGATGTGAATCACCGGCATGCGCAGGATCTGCGAAATCGATTCCGTGCCCTCGATGCTCGCAGTCTTGTCGTCGCGGAATTCGAAGCGATAGCGCACCCGATGCCAAACCAATTCGTCCAGCGGAAGCGGCTTCGTCAGCCTGATCTTCTCCAGCCAGTGGCCCGCCCCCTCGGCAGCGTCGACCGGCTGGTCCAATCGGCCGAGAACATGGTCCTCGGGATCGAGAACTTCCATGGTGAGTTGACCCGCGCCGGCATGAGGCGCGTGGTATGGGATGGCCAGATCAATAACGCCGCGGGTGTAGGTCGCAGTGGCGAGCGACTCGCCGGTGCTTGCCTGGAACCGTTGAACTGTGACGATTGCGGCCATGACTAACAGCGCGGGGAGGAAAACGAACCAAAGTCGGGATGAAGTGGCGGGACCATCGGAACTGTCCATGGCGTCTCCTGAGTCCTTCGGCTGTGTTACGACAGCTTTCTTGGCACTCAGGATTTGAACGCGCGAGTTCCCGATTCTTGCACTGACCCGCGGCTTAGGGCGGAGAGTTGCAAGGGCTATTTTCCCTGAACACCGGAATGATCGCCCTTTTACAGTCCGTAACCGAACACCAATAGCACCAACCAAACCACTCCGTTGTATACTGCCTGCAGTTGCTGGGGCGGCTGGTATCCCCTCTCGCACCCGTGCGGTCTCACCAATTGAGAACACCCTGAAGGACGGCGCGTTATGGGTCAGGGGCCACGCTCTCACCAGAAAGACGAAACTCCCAAGATCAAGGATACTTCTGCCCTTCGCACTCCCGACGAGGGCGATGCTTCTTCTTCGAACCAAACTAGCCCGTTTGACGCGCCCACCCTGTCCCCTTCCGATGCACCCACTGCACTCCACTCTTCATCCCGGCCGAAGACACCGCCGGCTCGAGTTCCCGAGGGTTCGAACCGAGGTCGCTCACCAGCACTGCAGTTGCCTCCTGGTACGTTGGTCGCCGCCCGATACCACATCCTGCAGATGCTCGGCGAGGGTGGAATGGGCGCTGTATATAAGGCCCAGGATCTCGAACTCGATCGCCTGGTCGCGCTGAAAGTCATCCGTTCCGACATGGTCGACGATGCTGACATGCTGCAACGTTTCAGACAGGAAATCGTGCTTGCCAGCAAGATCACGGACCGACACATCGTCCGCATCTACGATCTCGGCGACGGTGATGGTTTCAAGTTCATCACAATGGAGTTCGTCGAAGGCCGGGATCTGCGATCCCTTCTGGGTCACGAAAAGAAAGTTTCCGTTGATGAGGCAGTCAGTATCATTCGCCAGGTCCTGCAAGGCCTCGAATGCGCGCATCGGGAAAACATCATCCACCGCGACCTAAAGCCGGCCAATATCATGCGCGACGTGCAGGGCCGGGTCGTCGTCATGGATTTTGGCCTTGCGCGTACCGTTGCGGGCGACGGTATGACGGGTACGGGAATGCTCGTCGGTACCATGGAATACATGTCACCGGAGCAGGCCCAGTGTCTCCCGCTCGATGCCCGCTCCGACATCTTTTCTGTGGGTCTTATTTTTTACGAACTGCTCACCTGCAAAACCGCTTACCCCGCCGAGAGTGCCATCGCCAGCCTGGTAAAGCGCACCCGTGAGCGCGCCATACCAGTCTGCGAGCTCGACCACTCAATCCCAAAGCCGTTAAGCAGAATTGTCAGCAGGTGTCTGGAAGCCGAACCGAAGATGCGGTATCAGAATGTTCGCGATATTTTGACCGACCTCGACCGTTGGCAGGATAAGACTCTCTTTACTATTCCCCGATTTGACATCGTGCAAGCCTGGGCATCGCCTATGTGGCGCTGGGTGGGCATCAGCATTTTGTTGGTCGCTGCAATCGCTGGCGGGTTTCTGCTGCGGAACAGGCTGGGGCGCACTTCCGCCTCGCACTTGACCGTGGTGTCACAACCCGATGTTTCTTTAGCCATCTTGCCGTTTCGCAATTCCTCGAATGACGCGACCCTCGACTGGCTCGGCTCCAGCCTTGCCGACATGTTGAATACGGATATCGGTCAGTCGGGGCACTTACGCATCGTCTCCCCCGAGCAGGTGCATCAGATCCTCGCCGATCTGCGAATGACTCCCGGCTCCGTAGTCGATCCAACGGCGTTGCGTCGCATCGCAGAGTACAGCAACGCGGATACAGTCATCTGGGGACAGTACGCACGATTCGGCGACCAGATCCGAATCGACGCCACCATTCACGATCTCAAGCGCAATCGCCACGTGCCTCTTAAAATTGAGGCCGTTGCCGAAAAAGATATCCCCTCCTCAATCGACAAGCTGGCCGAGGACATTCGCCACAACCTTGCGATCTCGACCGACGTCATGAAGGAACTCAAGGCCAGTTCTTTCCAGCCGACCTCAACATCATTGGACGCATTGCGCCAGTACCAGCAAGGAGTGGAAGCGCTTCGCGAAGGCAAATATCTCGAAGCCCAGAAAAATTTGGAGGGCGCGACTTCGGCTGACCCGCAATTCGCCCTGGCATTCTCGCGCCTGGCGCAATGCTATTCCAACCTGGGCTACGACGATAGAGCCGAACAGGCATCGCGCAAAGCTATTGCGTTCTCTGAGAATTTGCCGGCGGCAGAAAAATATCTGATCTCCGCCGTCCACGCTTCGATCACGAAAGATTTTGTGAAGGCCGTCGCCGCCTACGAGGATCTTGTGAAAGCGGCGCCTGATAATCCTGAAGTGCAGTTTGCGCTCGCCAGCGCCTACGAGAACACTGGCGAGTTCGCCAAAGCAACCGAGCACTATCAAAAGGTCTTGGCCGCCAATCCGAAGGATATTTCTGGTCTGCTCGCGACCGGTCGCGTGGCCATCAAGAGCGGAAATCCGCAAGCCGGTCTGGATCCCCTGAACCGTGCTCTAAGCTTGGCCGTTCAAGTCGATAACGAGGAACAAAAGGCGTTGATCCTGCAAGCGCTCGGCATCGCCTATGCAGGCCTGAATAAAAATGACGAAGCCCTCCGCAATTATGAGCAGTCGTTAGAGATCAAGAAGCGCCTCGGTCAGAAGAAAGGAGTCGCTGACAGCCTCAACATGATCGCTGAAACCTACGATGTGATGGGAAAGCCGCAACTCGCTCTCACCAACTATAACGAGGCGCTCAAGATCTACCTCGAAATCGGCGACCGGCAGGATGTGGGTAACGATCTGCTGAACCTCGGCCAGTTCTATCATGACCGCGGAAAGTACGATGACGCCTTGAAGTACTTCAAAGAGTCACTGCAAATCCTGCGTGAAGTCGGAGACAAAAACAACGAAGGGCTATGCCTCAACAACATTGGTAACACCTATGCTTTCATCGGGGACTACGACAACGCCCGTACTTATTTCGAGCAAGCCCTGGCGCTGGAGGAGAAGAGCAATGTACCCAGCGACCTTGCCGATACTCTTCACAATCTGGGCGAGGTCGCCATGAAGACGGGCCAATATGATCAGGCGCTCGCGCATTATCTGCGCGCTCTCGACCTGCGCCGTCAGGCTTCCGACAAGGCCGGTTCCGCCAAAGAATCCGACAGCATGGGCATTCTGTTTGCCTACGAGGGAAGGTACGGCGCCGCGCTCAACGCCCGCAAGGACGCCATGAACGGTTTCCGCGACCTGCAGGATCGCAGTTATTGGATGGCTGAGACTCTCGGCGGGTACGCGAGCGCTCTCGCCCAGGTCGGGCAATACGAAGAAGCAAAAAAGAATTTCGAGGAAGCTTTCGCTCTGGCTGGCGAACTGAAGAACCAGTCTCTCGCTGCCCAGATTATCGCCTGGCAGGGAGATTCACTTTCCTACCAGGGAGACACTGCGTCTGCCCAGAATTCCTATCAACGAGCTGCCCAGATGGTTTCCAAATCATCCGACCGGGATTTGCAACTGGAATTGAAGTTGAAGCAGGCCGAGATGTCGCTCGAAAAGGAGCCCAATCGCTCCGGGATCTCGACCCTTCAGCATCTAGCCGATCAGGCGGCCAACTCGGGACTCAAGTACACGTCGCTCGAAGGTTCCATAGCCACGGTTGAAGCCATGATTAAGGCTAAGAATTACGTCGACGCTCGACCAGCGCTCGAGAACTTGCTGGCCAGCACGGAAAAGCTCGGCGCTCGCCTGCTTGTGGCGCGCAGCCATTGTCTGATGGGAACACTTCTGCGCCTCTCCGGAAAGTCGTCCGACTCCGCTGTCGAATACCGTCAAGCGGTCCAGATCATTCAAGACATGCAGAAAGATACCGGTCCTAAATTCATTGAGCGAGCCGACATCAAATCCATGCTTGCCGAAGTCAACCGCTGACCCGAGCAGCGTGAAGTGATAAAAACGCGGGCCCTGATGGGCCCGCATTCCTTCGTACACTTCATCTCACTTCAGTTCGAAGTAGGCAATTCCAACAACTTCGGTACCGATCATCAGCCCAACCTTATATTGGCCCGGCCCAACCGCACTCGCCGCCAGATTGTAAATGTATTGGCAACCGGAGACGCGGAAGTTCGATCCCGAGTCCGCCGCCATTGCGTAAGTGCTTTCATCCACCGACCCTGGCGTACCACCGAACAGCCGGGTGAGGGACAATGTGGCCGGAGGCAGATTGCAGGTTGCGACCCCATCTTGCAGAAGATTGAATTTAATCGGTACTACTCCGCGTTTCGCATTGAACACACTCGATCCGTCGGAGTTGACTGGCTGTTGTACCTGCGCGATCGTCAATGGGAAGGCTATGACGAAATCGTTGAACGTTTTCGTTTTGCCCCCGGTTGTGGGGTCCGTTCCCACCGTTCCTGGATTCGGGTTGAAGAACGTTGTGATGTCAAAGACAAACTGGTTGTCCTCGACGTTGTACGGTGGATTATTCGCCGAATAGGGGAACGAAGAAAAGGGTCCCCCCATAATGGTCGGATAGCACCCGCACACATTCAGGTCGTCGCTGGGATCATCGTACATCTGCGGACTGTTCACGTAACCTGCAGGCGGAGTTTCCAATGTATTCCAAGCGATCGATTCCAGCACCGGCCCGGTATAAAACGATGTCAACGGCGGATTTTGCACGCTGTAATAGACGCAGTGGAACGGCGCGCTATTTGACGTAGAGGAGTACGCGTAACACAGCGGCACATTTGTAGGCTGGAAAGTTCCGTTGAAAGCAGGTTCTCCAAAGTACCTGACGAAGCGGCAATCGATAGGGTCGCTTGGATCGCCAGGAATGCCGCTCTGGCAGACTCCATTCCCATCGACCTCGAACGCGAGCAAAGTGATCGAGAACGTCGTGGAAACGCTATTGAGTGAGAACTTCATCGAGTGCGCGCCCTGATCGGGACATGGAGTCAGACCCGAACTACAGTTGAAGGTTGCCACTGCCGAGGTCTGGGTCGGAGTAAACGTCAGCACCGCCTGTTGCCCCAGCGAGAGCGAACTGGGCGTCCCTTCGAGCGCGAACCAGCTGCTCGACCCGCTTGCAAGTCCGTCTCCGACAAAGTTCACCGTGCCCGTGGTCGGACATGTGAAACCTTCACCGCACAGAGGGGGACCAGTAATGTTGCTGAAAAAATTGTCGGGACCCTCGTAGCCGAATTGCCCATCGAAGCAATCCTGCCCAGCAAAATGGCACGGTCCATCCTGGTTGAATGCAAAGGCTCCGCCGAATGTCAGGTTCGGTGAGGTAAGCGTGATTGAGGTCAGGCCGGCTCCGGAGTTGTTTACGATTCCGACCAGCGTATCGTCTATCCCATCATAGGGATTCCCGTTTCCGCCATTCGGTATGGTTACGGAAAACGCAGTGGCAACGCCGTCCTGGTCCACCGCAGTCACCGTGATGATAAGGCCGCAACCTGTGGCACTGCCGAGGCTGGCACCGCTCTCGCTTGAGATCAGCGCTCTGTAGCAGGCATCCTGAGTTTGCGTCCAAGCGGCGCCTGGCACAATCAGAAACAAGGCGAGCAGGCCCGTACGGAAAATCCATCTCGAACAGTTCGTTTTCATATACTTTTGCCTCCTCCTTGGAAGTTGTCCGCAATCGACTACATGAGCCCAATTGGACTACTGGCGTTCTGATAACGGCGTGGCCAGAGTCTTCAGGGAGTAGTTGCTGCCATGCGCAGCTAGGGCACGGCGCGATTTTTGTTGTGCGCTGGGGCCGCAGTCCCCATCAGTCCCGATTTATGGGACCGCTGCGGCGAGCGCTGGGAGCACGGGGGGAGACACGGGCTAGACTCAGCCCTAGCCGGGAGAGTCTGACGCTAGCCGCGCACTGTGTCAAGCACAAATTTTCGATGTGTCAGTAGCACATGATATGTCCGGTTGAGATAGCACGTGATATGTCCGCTTTGCGGGCGGCGAGGATAGGAGACCATGCGGAGCATGGAATCCTACCCGAAGGCCGCGATGGAGCGGGCGATGAAA